>Ga0137384_10000502_pt1 | contig 29829 bp, 28 predicted proteins | sample SagtaG_2_FD_104922 | JGI IMG/M metagenome (GOLD analysis project Ga0137384, IMG submission 104922) | Vadose zone soil microbial communities from Sagehorn Ranch, Mendocino, California, USA - Sage2_R_60_16 metaG | ecosystem: Environmental > Terrestrial > Soil > Vadose zone | place: USA... | reverse complement strand
TCATACAGCTCTTCCTGCTCCGATCAATGTAGTAAAACATCTGCAAGCATAGCTCTACCACAGCTTTCGTTGTTGCTGGTTCATCCGTAGGTGCCTGAAGGCGAAGTGCCTCTTTGGTCTTACCCCGCGTCCGCAGCCAAGTTAACGTCGTCGCCTGAGCCAATATCGTCGACGGCCTGATCTATCAGCCCGATCAAGCGCAGGGCTTCCCCAAGGATGCACAAAGCGGCGTTGTGGTCACGATCCTGTGGGAAAAGATGATAGGCACAGTTCGGATTTTGGCAGAGAAAGATGCGATCCGACAACTGCATGTCTTCCCACTTCCACCCGCAGCAGTGGCAGGTCTTACTCGATGGGAAGAAGCGTCCCACCTTGATCACCTGTCCCCCCCGCTGCTCTACTTTACCTGTGAGCAGCGTGAGCAGTTTGCCTAACGCCGCATCAGAGAGCGAGCGAGCCAAGTGCCGATTCTTGAGCAGCCCTTTGAGGTTGAGGTCTTCAATGCCAACGATCCCATAGCAGGAAGCGACCCTCGTGGTCAGCTTGTGCAGGACATCATCGCGCAGACTGGTGATACGATAGTGCAGTCGTGCCACCTGTTTGCGCGCTTTTTCGCGATTCTTCGATCCTGGCTTTCTTCGGTGGAGTCGTTTGTTGGCCTGACGCAGCTTGCGAAGCGCCGCTTTGAGAAATGCTTGGTTCTCGTATTCCTCTGCGGTACTCAAGGTTGCCAGCCGGTTCAGGCCCACATCGATACCTACTGCTGCTTTCCTTGGCTCTGGGAGTTCATCGAGCAGTTCCACCGTAAGACTCACAAACCACCAATCCGCCGTGTTGGTGATGCGTGCGCCTGTCACCTTGCCTTTGAAGCGCAGGTTCTCTGCCATATTGACCCATCCCAATTTGGGTATCCAGATGCGATGATCGCCAAGTTCGAATTGATCGTTGGCGAGATAAAAGCTTGGCTTGCTTCTCTTCTTGCTCTTGAAGCAAGGGTGGCGGGCCTTGCCTTCAAAGAAGGCGGTAAATGCCTTTCCCAAGTCCAGAAACGGCTGGTCAGAAGCATTCTTGGTCACCTCCCAGGTCCAGGGAAATTGCTCCCGCCGGATTGCATTAAATTGCTTCTTGAGCTTGAATGCTGTGGGTTTCTCGCCTGCTTCATAGTGCCGCTTCCATTCGGCTAGTGCCCAATTCCACACAAAGCGTGCGGTTCCAGCAGCTTTGGCAAAATACACGGCCTGCTCAGGGGTGGGATGCAAGCGAATTTTGTGCGCCTTGATCATCCTTGACCTCCTTTCCCAGAGCAGCTGCTCGGATCGCGTTTCGGTGTGAGCGCAAGCCGTGTAAGCGAGCGGAGAACTCAGTGACAATGGCAAGCAAATCCCTGACCAGTTCTTCTTCGGGGGAGAAGGACTCCGCATTCATCACGAGAATCTCGGTTCCATGACGCTGACAGAACGCTTCAAACCAGTCATAGCCAAAGCGCACCAGGCGGTCGTGGTAGCCAATCACCAGCCGTTTGACTTGACCGAGTTCGATTTGCTCAATGATCTGGTTAAAGCCTTGACGTTTGTAGTTGAGCGCCGACCCGCTATCTTCCACCCACTCATCAACCTTGACCCCATGCTCCAGGCAATAAGCACGAAGCGCTTCCTTCTGGAGAGCAAGATCTTTCTTGTGAGAAGGGGAGGACACACGTGCGTACGCAATGACTTTCCCTTGCTCGGAGGAAATCAACCCGCGATACTGCAAGTATTGTTCATGGGTGTAGTAGCGGCGATTCGTCGGACTCCGGAAAGCAGGCAGGATGCCCTTGCGATCCCATTTTTGCAAGGTGTTGACGGATTTTCCGATCAGTTTCCCGAAGTGTTTTGGCGAATACGTATGCTCCATGCACACATTTTAACCTATCATCGTCGTTTTTTCAATACTGGTGAATGCTCTTTTCCCCTTAACAATCCTGCCTGGTCTATCTCATCATGGCAGCAACAGTCTGCAACACACCGCCAACAGTGGCCCACAGCGCGATGAACCATACCCACATGCCACCGTGACGTTGGCGTGCCTCTGCAACAGTGGCCGTCTTAAACCAGCGAGCAGTCGCCGGACGACTCAAGCGCCAGACTATCAAGGGCGAAATGATGACCAGAATGACCTCTGTGACGAGCGGCCAGAAGTTTCCCGCTCTGACGCCCCGATACACCTTGACGAGTGAGAATATACCGACCAGTGAGAGCAGCACATTGGCAACAATCTGTATCCTGAGCGCCCAATTGCGGCCACGCCGTATCATCTCACCCAAAAGCGCCGGGATGCAGGCAAGGGGCCATGCAATGATGAATAACAGCGCTTTGCTGAGGATCGGATTGTGGCCAGGCATTTTCACCGGGCTGGACTGGCCCAAAACCGTGGCTATGATTGGCATTAACAACAATTGTACGGTCAGTCCCCAGTCAAAGGCAACAGCCATGCCGATACCCTGTGGTAGAGGCAGTTCTTTTGCCGCAGTTGCTATCCCTCCGGACTCTTGTGATTCTTTCAAAGCTGCTTTTCCTTTCTTTATAGAGAGCATTTCGCCTGAAAATAGCGAATGTTCATCCGCTTCCATGTCTGTGTCAGACATTGCGCTTCCTCACGCAAAAGCTCTGCCGGCAGGGTGTGAGGCCACCGCCCAGCTGAGGCGCCTCGCCCTCTCTGATACGAGAATAAGGAGGAAGCGTCATGAAAGCGTGATGAGCAGCGTCATGGCAGTGGCCCTCAACTCGGAGCAGCAGATGAGCCCGAACGCGCTTGGAAGCAAGCATACCCCGCATTGACTCACCAGGGATCTTACTGTGACCATCGGGACATGTTTTTAGTTCATCTTGCTTGCTATGATCACGACATAGCCGAATTTGCTCATCTGGATAGCAGTGGCTGCCGCCTTCGCCAGTGCTTTTGCCTGCTCGAAGTCAAGCGAACCTGGAAGGTCGAGCTTCTTGAGTCCTATGAGCAGTTCTGCTCCAAGCAATTTCCCACGAATCTGCTGCACCATCTCGCGTAAGGCTTCATCGTGTCCTTCGATCAGATCAATTGTCAACCCTGCCTCTGTCAGATAGCGTGTATAGCTACTCACAGGTTGTGCATCCGCGATACAGGCGATCCAGGCAAGCAATCCTTGTAACACTGCTGGTACATCTCCAGTGCGTGTCAGGTCGCTCAATCCAACTTGTCCACCCGGTTTCAACACACGAAGGAACTCTGATGCCGCCGTCGCCTTGTCAGGGAATGTGCAGAAAGCGCATTCACAGATGACGGCATCAAAGGTGCCATCGGAGACTGGAAGACGTTCAGCATCCCCCTGTTGGAAGGTCACAAGATGGGTGACGCCCACCTCTGTTGCTGTCTCTGTGGCCTTCTTGACTGCTTCAGTGCCGTACTCAATGCCCAGCACCTGACAGCCAAAACGTTGTGCAAGCGCGATGGCACTCCTTCCCTGTCCCGCTGCGACATCCAGAACCCGCTGCTGCGGCCCGAGATAGAGTAACGTGCCAAGATGTTCGGTCAGTTTGAGACCACCGGGGTGAAACGAGTCACCGAGCAAAAGCCGCGCGACATTGCTCTGGTAGGCGGCTGCGCAGCAGGTCTTGATCTCTACGGCATCGGACTCGACCTGTATCTCGTGCTGTGCATCCATCAACCTTGCTCCTTATTGTCATCAGGATTCTGCTCGTGAGTCTCTCATGTTACTTCTGCGTAAATGAAAACGTCAATGGCTCTGGCGTATAGGGAACGCCCATACGCCTGGCCTGGTTGCGCTCTCGCTCACGCGCTTGCAACTGGAGGCGTGCCTGCTCACGGTAGCCCACATTGTTGTAGGCGCAGAATGGAATCTGTTTGCCATCGGGTAACAGGATCTCCTTGCAGCACTTCATCAGGTTCTTCTGATTGAATGTCCAGGGGTCCATGAAATCTTGCAACATGATCATGAAGATATTTTTAGCAAATGCCTCCAGGTCCAATCCATCAGGGAGACCACAAGCAGCGCATGAGAGGCTGAATTGCTGCGCGGCCTTGTCAGAACCAGGGACGGCGGAGGATGACCAGAGACCTTCTAGTGCAGCCTTGATCTCTTCTGAAAGATCGGGCACCGCACGATTCGTGATGTAATCCAGATAATCCTCAACATTGACTACCCGTGTCAGCGGCAAGACGGTATCACCATCGTTAAGCACATAGGTGACCGAGTTACAGGTGGGGAAGCAGCATGGCACCGGCACGAAGTCGGCAACCTTCAGCGTATCGCTGGTCTGCTTTTCCAGGGCTATGAGGATATCGGGTATGGTCAGGCGCTGCATGGGATCGCTTTCCCCATGACGACCCGCCTGGAATGCTGGCTGGAAATTGACCCCACGTACCGCCGGGTGCTGCATACCGAACGAAACAATGGCACCCACTTCGTGCAGGTTGACGAAGCGATCAACCGCTGGGACCAGTACGACATGCGCCCCAATCTCTGCCAGACGATCCAACGCCCGCAGTTTCTGCGACAAAATATCTGGTTCGCCACGGAGCATGCGATAGGTTTTAGCTTCAAAACCATCAAACTGAAAATAAATCGATGGGCGCAACTCACTTAATTGTCGCAGGAACGCATCATCATCAGCAATGCGTTTGCCGTTAGTGTTGAGCATCACATGCCTGATGTTGCGCTTTTTCGCCGCCTTCAACATCTCGATGATCTGTGGATGAATGGATGGTTCCCCTCCAGAGAACTGGACCACCTCGGGATTGCCCTCCGTTTCTACCAGGTGATCCAGAATACCCTCCACCTCTTCTAGCGTCAGGTTGAAGCCCGCACCAGCATTGGCAAAGCAGAGTGGACAATCCATGTTACAGGCACTATTCACCTCAATGATACCAAGACATGCATGCTGCTGATGATCAGGGCAAAGGCCACAATCGTGAGGACACCCGTGTTGTATTGGCGTGGAGTAGGCTAGCGGTATGGTGCCAGGCTTGTTAAAACGTGCAGCAGAGATATAAGCCTGAGCATCACCGTAGACCAGTCCTTCAAACGGACCATGCTCAGGGCAGCGCTTCCGCATATAGACTTTATTGTCACGTAAGAGAATATGCGCGTCGATGACCCGACGACACTGCGGACAAATGCTGCGTGTTAATTCGAAAAAGACATAATCGACATCTTTTTTCTGGCGTGGTAGAGGCAGATGAGATGTCACTGACGCAGATGTAGTTGTATCGGATGAAGAAATGGTATGTGCAGATAAATCTATCTGATTGTCCATGAGATCTCCTTGTTCGCAACATCAAAGATCTATTTCAAATAGCGCCTGACAAAAAGTCAGCATAGTAATGTTTCCGCTGTGCGCCAGCAGGTAAATCATATCACTTTTTGCCTGTCAGTGCGAAACTGACCAAAAGATACCTCGTACCATATAGTGATCGCAGGCCTGTTCTACACCTTCGTTGGTGCAACGTACTTCCGGCTTATCCCGTTTGATAACGCCCTCCTAATTATTGCTATCAGCCTCGCCCTCTTAGGCATCGCTCTCATGGCTCGCAAGGGCTACATCCAGGCAGGGGCGTTGACTCCAGCCATTTTTGCCTTCCTGGTGGGTCTCATCCAATATCCGCCAACAGGAATAGCCCGTGTGATTGCTCCTTTTATCCTTTCACTCTGGTTCCCTGGTATTGCACTGCTCGTCCTCGGACTCGTGTATTGGTTCTTGAGTATCCGCAAGGCATGACAAACGGAGGCCAAACCGTTCCCGGAAAGCCAAGGTCCTTTCTGTGACTTTAGGGAATTCATATCCTTTTCTGAGAGGCATAATCAGGGTGTCACGCCACCTCCCCTGCCTGTAGTGGGCATATAGCTCGATGCCGCTGATAAACGGATTATCCGCACCGCCCTGGGTAAAGGCAATCACGATCTTGCCGCTGCTATTGGCCGCAACCGAGAATTGCTTCTGCATTCGCCACAAAGTTGCCTGAAGCCGCCCCACCCGCGTTGAACGCCGTCACCAGCCTGCTCCCGGGAGCAGGCTGGTGACGGCGTTCAGGACGGAAACCGCAGGTTTGTGGCGTGGGACTCCAGCCAGAGTTGCCTGAACCCATGGTCACATTCCATGATCCCGGACTCTCACAGCTCTCCATACCACCCACAGTCAGGCCACTGGCTGTCACATTGCTGGCTGACCCCGTAATGTACTCACCTTATTTGAAAACGCGAACTCAGCGCCACTGATCTTCACGCCGTTCATAGCAACGTTGCTAATAGGGTTGCCACCATCAAAGGAAATCGCTGCATATTGACTGTTATCGATCTCATCGCTCGAGACGGTGAAGGGAGCATTGATGGAGCCACTATATGCCCAGAACATGAGCGCGCCAAATTGCTGGACGCCCTGGTTCCCAACACCAGCGGTATATTGGATTGTGTCTTCCGAGATCGTCGTTGTGCCAGCAAAGGGCACCGTAATGTTGCCAAAATCCTCGTAATCCAGCATAATGCCGCCGCCCCGGTACTGCGAGCCGATGACCACATCGTTGGTGACGCTGTTTCCATTGCCGCCATAAATGGCGATGCCGTTAGCCAGGTAGGGTGACTGCACCGTGTCGTGATCGAAACTATCATTGCTATCACCAGTTGCCGGCACATTATCGCTAGCCGACCACATGGCGAGGCCGTCATCACCGGTGCCGCGTATGACAGTTTGAGCAGAAGTACCCGGATGCCTGGGGGCGAATCCAGCAGCGTCATGCCTTCATGCATAACATGCTAGGTATTCGCCTCAAGCCCGAGGTATTGCCATTTTCAAACATCCCAGCCTATCTACCCCATTCTGGCTCTCGCCGCAACTGGCAATGCGTGTAGCGTACCTGTGATCTTGGCCCATATTAGGAGAATGCTGCTGCTCCTGCTTCTGCTACTGCCTGATCCTGCTCGCCCGAACCGCCGCTCACACCTATACCCCCAACCACTTTCCCATCGCGTTTGAGCGGGACGCCTCCTGCAAAGATCATGACTCGACCATGGTTGGACACATGAATCCCGAAAAACTGCCCACCGGATTGGGAATGTGCTGCCAGGTCCTTCGTGGCAATATCGAAGGCACGTGAGGTAAAGGCCTTGTTGATGGAAATATCAATACTGCCGATCCAAGCTCCGTCCATCCGGACGTGAGCAACCAGGTTCCCTCCTTCATCGACCACTGCTATGTTCATAGGTTGACCAATTTCCTCTGCCTGTTTCTCGGCAGCAGCAATGACTCTTCTTGCATCGTTCAGTGTAACCATAAAATCCTTCCTTTCCTTAGCGTCTATTGGTACAGATTATCTTTTGATACCCCAGATTAGATTGTTCCATTGTTGAGATCAAGCAATTAGTACCTATGGGTATTACAAGCAGACTTATGATACAAGGTGAACAGAGTGTTTGGTGAAACTTCCCTCAACGTGATTTCGTGCTCTGTATAACCTGCATGAACCATAACAAACTAGTTGGAACAGGTTTCTTTTTCAGCAGGGAAGAGGATGCGAAGCCATGAACGAAACGTTGAACCATCTTGAACAGCCCCGCCGTTCTCTGTCGAGGGACGTATGGCGGTCGAACTCATATCAAGCTCTACAGGACCAGTATCAAATCTTGCTGGAGCAGCGTGAAACCTTGATGAACCATCACCGAGCCATGATGGAGCATCACCAAATGGTGAAAGCCCTGTATGAAGAGGTGAAGGACAGTCTGCAAAGTGGGCAAGGGAAAGAACAAGCCTGGCAAAACTATCACACAGCATTACAAGACCACCACCAAATGGTAGTAGACCACCATCAAATGATCAGGAACTATCTCCGAATGAGCGAGAACCGCTTCAGCAAACAAGAGCTACAGTGACCTCTTGAACCTCTCCCCTTGTATTTAGAATGGCGCGGTTTACTTGCTTTGCGCCATTCACACATGAGATCAACTTGTTGAAAAACTCCAGATATGGGGAGAGCAAGCTCTCTGGAAAGAACCCTCCTCGTTACATTCTACGTGGGTTTTCCACGGTTGTAGAGAGTGTCTGAACTAAACATAGTTTGTCTTGTTGCATTTCTTACGTTTTCTCGGTACTTTATTATGTAGAATACCTTCACCACTGAGCAATTGGAGGTGTTCATCTTCACTCACCTCGTATCTGAGGTTTCGGGTATATCTGTACGCTAGCAAGGAAGCAGCGTGCTGAAAGGAGGCTATGCGATGCCAAACGAAGCAAACACCATCATCGTTAGTCGTTCCGTTGAAGAAGACAAGGACCCCGGCGGCATTGTTCAGGATGCGTTTGCTGCTGAAATGTGCCCTGCTAAGTGTCCTACTTGTCAGCAGTCCTGCGCTTATTCGGCGGGGCATGCGGGTCTTCACCATTGTGAGAATGAGCATGAATGGATTTAATCCCTGCCTACATCGGATGAGTAGGTAGTGTTGCTCTCTCGCAAGTGACCCAGGAGCCTGGTAGCACGATGCTACCAGGCTTTTTTTACTGTCCATGAAACAAGCTATGGTATAATCCCTACAAATGTGGCCATTATCGCCAGTTCTTCGAAACGCGGGTTGAGCAGCAAGCGAAAGGGGAGGTTTTTCTGTTCTTAAAATGATGTACTGCTTGTATAGTAATAGATCTTTCTGAACTCTGCTGCAGTTGGGAGTCGTCACAAAAGAGGCGAGAATTATATAATACTACTATAGAGAAAAACGGAACAAGGGAAAGGTTATCATGAAGAGTCAAGCGAGAGTGGGGAAGGCTTCGGGGCGCCGGGGCCGGCAGGAAGGCTTGAGGATGTGGTCAAAATTGCAATTTCGCATGACCATATCGTACCTGGTAGTGACGGTCGTCATTGTGCTGCTGCTGGAATTCCTGATCGGCCTGGTCATTTCCCTCATTCTGACCTCTCCTGCCGTAGACGATGTTGTCTCGAACACGGCCAGACAAACTGCGCATGCCTATGCGCTCCAGGCGGCTGTCAATGCTGGAGGGACTACTCTTGACCCTCGCTCAACGTTTCAGCCAGGTGTACCCTCTTCCATCGCCTTGCCTGGAGACGATTCCTCACAAAGGATCCCCATCATCTCAGATGGCGTCTCTTACATATCCCACCCTGCTTCTTCCCAGGCAGAGGCGTTTGCGCTGCTCATTGCGCCAAACGGTCGCGTGCTCGCCAGTTCTTACCCGGCGCGTTACCCGATCTCAACAGCTGTTGCTCACCTGCTGCCGCGGCAGGCAAATCTCATTTCCAGCGCCCTGACGGGTAGAGCTGGAAGCACGGTGGATGACACTTCGCCAGTTCACGTTGTTTCTACCGTGGAACCTGTCTTGAACAAGTCGAAGCAACCTGTTGGAGCGGTCTATGTCCAGATGCCAACGGGGATATCAGGTGACATCCTCACATCGTTTGTGGGAATTTGGGCCAGGAGCGCGCCGGCCTGGTTGCTCCTCCTGCTTCCTTTTGGCGCGCTCTTTGGCGTGCTGACCTCCCGTAACATAGTACGACGTATTCACCGTCTTGTGGGTGCCACAGCGGAATTTGCCAACGGTGACTATTCGCAGCGAGTTCCGGTCACCAGGCGGGATGAAATCGGGCAGTTGGAGAGGCAATTCAATCAGATGGCGGAACAAATGATTGCGAGTATAGAGGAGAAACAACGACTCACCGAGCAACATGCGCGCCTTGAGGAACGTGCCCGCTTCGAACAGGAATTGCAAACGGCCCAATATATTCAGCGAGCGCTGCTGCCTAAAGATGTGCCAACGCTTCCAGGATGGCAGCTCATGCCGTTCTATCGACCTGCACGGGAGGTCGGTGGTGATCTCTATGATTTCATTCCGTTTGAAGATGGGCGGTTGGGGATAGTTATTGGCGATGTCACCGATAAAGGGATACCGGCAGCGCTGATCATGGCGACCACCTGTACGATGCTCCGCACCGCAGCCCAGGCGACGGACTCACCCGGCGAGGCCCTGGCGCGGGTCAACGATCTTCTCTACGCTGAGACACCGTCAAGAATGTTTGTCACCTGTTTCTATGCCATACTTGATCCAGCCAGCGGTCGGCTGTGCTACGCCAATGCCGGGCAGGATTTACCGTTTAGACGACAGGCCGATGAGGTGCGCGAATTACACGCGCGGGGCATGCCGCTCGGATTGATGCCGGCAATGGTCTACGAGGAACAAGAAGTGATACTGGCTCCGGGTGAATATATCCTGTTCTATAGTGATGGCCTGGTGGAGGCGCATAACCCCGGGCGTGAAATGTTCGGCTTTCCTCGCCTGAAGACATTGCTCGCAGAGCATGCTGATTGGGCATCGCTCATCGACTACTTGCTGAACGAACTGAAAGGCTTTACCGGAGAAGCATGGGAGCAAGAGGATGATGTGACGCTGGTGACATTGCAAAGAGCACAGACACCTCAAGAAGAAGTATCTCCTGCATAGTCGAGTAAAGTGCAGGAGGAGTGACGCCTTGTTAATGGGCGCGCTATGCCATTGCACCTCTACACTTCACGAGACGGGAAGCGTAATACTATTCTCGCCCTCCGCTGTCTTGAGCATTTTATGCGGTGTATCAACGATATTAAACGTTGTCAATGTTAACGGTCCAAGAAAATAATTGGCCGGACTCGATGTGTAGGATGATGCTTGAACGCGAATGGATGTGGGTATCTTGCTCTGATCCCTCACCTGGTACAGCATGATCTGGTCACCTGCCCTCGAGGCTGTGGTTGCACAGGTAAAATTAAAACTATCGTTTGACTTATTTGTTCCTTCAGACTGTATTTGTAATTGAAAGTTATTGGTTGTGAGTGGCATTGGGGTGGTAGAGTTCGCCAGCCTCCAATGTGTCACAAGCCACTGCTGATTTGAAGCAGGTAAGGGAATGGTAAAGGCTCGTTGTTCAAGAAGTTGCAGGTCGCTTGTAAACGAACGGGGTGCAGGTGATACTTGAGGTCTTGCCGTCAGCACGTAGAGGGTGAATGAGGGATTGTCCAGGTGTTTTACTTGAGAAATCAGTACCGCATTTGTATAACGTGCGAGCAAGCGGTTCACTACAGTATTAGCGGTGTCGCTAATGAAAATAGCCGGGCCCGCGCCTGGATCTGGTAGTACCATACAGTAGTGAGTATCAAAGGTGGTGACGGGGGTTTTCATTCCCTCTGCCAACTCGCGAATGGGGTTCGCGGTGGTGTAGGTAACTGGAATATAAATGCGATGAATGTGCCGTGCCTGCGCCAGTTGATCAGCCTGCGTAAGCAGGTGTTGTACTGAAGACAGGTCATTGTAGCCGGGCCACCATGGGTCAGGACCAGGTTTAAAGTGATCGTTCACAGTATCAATCAACGAACCCGTGCTGCCGATCAATTGGGCCATAGTAATCAGGATAACAAGAATATATGCGCCATAACGTACAGCCTTCTCACAATCGGGTCGATAGGAGCGGAAAAACTCGACAACTTTGCTGGTGAAGATCGCGATGAGAATAAATTGTCCCGGCAAGAAAATAATAAAGTAGTGCGGAAAAAGGGTAATTGAATGCCGCAAGAGCGTCAGAAGTGCGGATTGCCAACTAAGAAGCAAGATCAGCCCCTGTCGAGAAGGCGTGGCATACAATTCAGACCACCAGCCAAACAGCATGTTTTTTTGACGAACTGTGCTTGTGCTCTCTTCTTCCGGTTGCGCTTTACGTTGGGGGATCAATACCAGCATCACTGCCGCGAAGAGGCTGCAATGCAGCAGTAGCCACATACCTTCAAATTCCAGGAACAAGGGCAACTTGAAGTAATGAAGTATGCCTCTTGTCATTATTGAATCTGGATGTGTCGGCCATGAAAAATAGTGGTCATAAACATCCAGGCTGTGTACATAAGGACTAAGGAACTGTCTATAGTACTCGATCGCCTGGGTATCAGTTTGCCCTGGACTACTTTTGGATGCTGATATCAGGATGTGGATATCGGACCAATGACTTACGTACTCCCAATACAGGAAGGGAGCAAAGAGCAGCAGGACCACTATCACAGATAACAGGATATCATTCCAGCGAATTGTTTTATATGCGAACACAACGGCAAACGCAAAAGGGATAACCATGAGCAAGCTACTGCCATGCAACTGGTAGAGTATAGCAATCAATGCAACTGAGGGCACAAACCAGCCCTTGCGGCGCTCAATGACACCTCTAAAGAGGAAAAACATCAAGAGGATCGTAAAAAGCGGCAACAGATTTTGCGGCCAAATAGTGCGGCTATAGATAAGCGCTTTCACAGCTGTAGCATACAGTAACGCTGCCGTAGTACCAGCCAGGCGTCCGTAGTAGCGCCGCGTAAAAAAGTAGGTCAGAAGTACCGCTGCGCTATTAAACAATCCCACCATGACTTCGGCCCAGAATGGATTCCCACTGATCGCAGCAGGTATCATGAAGAGGTAGACGACCAGAGGAGGATTGAGATTCCCAAGGGAGGCTCTATTGCTCGTGATTGGTAACAGGCCATGCGTAAAGAGATCACGTGCTAAACGATAAACGACTGCCTCATCGTAACCATAGACAGCAGTATCGATGCGGTAGAGACGCAAAAATGCGGTAATGAAGAGAATTGGGTAAAGCTCCCATGTTAGCAGCAGTGCGCGAAGTTTCTCAGCAGGCATGAGTTTTGTATGCCGTTGCTGTGGAAATACTTCCCGATCCTGCACAAGGTTTGTATCCATAAATACCCTACTAACCTCTTAATCGAAGTTGGCAAGTTCTCATAGCATTAGGACCATTGCTGCCTTCTGATTCTACTCTCATCTTACGTGCACTGCAAGTAGCATTAGCGCGTTTGCTCTCACTCAGGTTGGAAGAGGCTGCTGTGGCAGGTGATCAGTAATAGTCGTATGTATCCGAAAGAGGGTTACGTTACGTGCCAAAAGAGTAGTGTGAGATTGGATGGCTACCACCTTGAAGGAGTCTAATATAGGGCTTGCTAGGGGAGAGTACTCACATGGCAAGCCACAATGACCAGGAGCGAATCCATGGATCCAGAGCAGGCACGAGAAAACCCAGGCGAATATCCGGTAATGAGCTCAGTTGATGGAAACTGGCAGTTTCAGTTGCTCTCTCAAGCCTTCCTCATTACTTCACAGCAAGATCCTGGCCAACGCGTCGAGTTGAGCGTATCGGCAGCCTATGATATGCTTGATTACCTGTACAAGCTCCGCGACGACCTTGCTCAGCTCACCGGGCAAGCTCGTAAGGGAGACATCTAATGATAGATGGCAGGGAAGCTGCAAAATCGAATGTTTAGTAAAAAGGCATAGAAATCAAATAAAATTCGGCTACTGTACAATCCATTTATTACTATGGTATATCTTGTTTGTGTAACAATTATGCTCTCTAGCTTCTTCTAGAGCTTATAGATATTAAAAGACAAGTATTCGTATCAGCTTCCTAAAGTAGCAGACGTGCCTGGGCTAGAGCTTACTGGCCTGCACGATGTCTTGTGCCGACAGGCGATATCTACGAGAGCTTCGGCTGTCAGCTCGATCACAAGTGAGACTGAGAGGAGGTTATGATGATGGACGATTCTGCTTTCCAAGCAGCGAACGCCAGAGCGGCTTACATGGCTCGTCCCTGGCTCAAGCACTATTCGAGCTTCGTGCCTCCAGAGCTGGCAACAAACTTCTCAAACGGACTCGAGATGTTTCTTGCGACAGTGAAGGCAATGCCCGAGCAGGCCGCGACGTACTACTTCGATGAAACTATAACGTACGGTGAACTCGACCGCAAGAGTACTGCCCTGGCTGCTGCGCTCAAGGAGCGTGGCGTTGCCTACGGTGATAGGGTAGCGCTGTACCTGCAGAACATCCCCCAATTTCTGATCGCCATGTATGCGATATGGAAAGTAGGGGCTATCGCTGTGCTCTGCAACCCTATGTTCAAGCAAAAGGAGCTTGAGTACCACCTCAACGACTCTGGAGCAAAAGGGCTGATTTGCCTTGAGTCGCTGTATGAAACGGTTGCTCGCAATGTGGTCGGAAGCACGAAGGTTGAGTTCGTTATCACCACGAGCGAACTCGACTATGCGGGTAAGGGAGAGCTTCCTGCTCTCCTGGCATCCTCTAAGAAGCAGCGCTTCGCGGAGACGCTTGACATGCTCGAGTTGCTCTCCAAATTTGATGGAGCAACGGTTGAGTTTGCCAGCCTTGCACCAACAGATATCGCCTTTCTCACCTACACATCTGGCACGACAGGACTGCCTAAAGGCGCTATGAACACGCATGCCAATGTCGTTTTTAATGCGACCGTCTATAAGGAGTGGATGCAGCTTGGCAAAAATGACATCGTGATCGGCGTAGCGCCTTTCTTCCACATCACCGGTCTGATCGCTCACGTCGCTGTAGCAGCGCTGACCGGAATGCCCATCATCATGTTCTACCGTTTTGACCCGGCAGAAATGCTTCGACTCACCGAGAAGTGGCATGGGAGCTTCACGGTGGCTGCGATCACGGTCTTCATCGCGCTGCTGAACCATCCAGACATCAAGATGCGCAACCTCTCGTCAATGAAGAAGATATACAGTGGTGGTGCGCCTGTGTCGCCAGCGATTGTTGAAAACTTTCAGGAGATTACGGGGGCCTATATCCACAATATCTATGGACTGACGGAGACGACATCACCCTCGCACGCAACGCCGCTCGGTGGTCGTGCGCCAGTCGATCCCGATTCGGGTGCCTTAGCGGTGGGCGTACCCATTCCGAACACGATCTGCCGGGTGGTTGATGTGACTACGGGCGAAGACCTTCCGGTTGGCGAGGTAGGCGAGCTGATCACCAAAGGGCCAGAGGTTGTCGCTGGCTACTGGCAAAAGCCAGAAGAAACGGCGAATGCCATTCGTGACGGCTACCTCTACACAGGTGATGTCGCGAAGATGGACGAGGAGGGTTGGTTCTACATTGTAGACCGTAAGAAGGATATGATCATCGTTTCTGGCTACAAGGTGTGGCCGCGTGATGTGGAGGATACTCTCTACCAACACCCGGCTGTGCGCGAGGCTGCCGTGATAGGCGTAGCAGACGCGTACCGGGGTGAAACAGTCAAAGCCTATGTAGCTCTCAAAAGTGGCTATGAGGGGAAGGTCAAACCGGAGGAGTTGATTGAGTTTTGCAAGGAGCGCATGGCGAATTACAAGTATCCGCGGCACATCGAATTCCTTGACGAAGTGCCGAAGACCGTAACGGGCAAGTTTCTGCGCCGGGAGCTACGCAATAAAGCTCGTCAATAGATCGACGGGACAGGCTGTGGTCGTTCTGGCGCGTTACAGTATCTCCAACATTTGTAGGGAGAAACTTGTGGACTGCGTACTTGTAGAACGTTGTCGTTGTAGCTTGTTATGGTATGTCGTAACTGCGTAGTGTTAACTCATTCCCTGGTGAACTAGACGCTATCTAATGAGGAGGCATACTCAATGGCAAAGCCCGCGATTAAAGTCTACGTGCAGCATCATGGCAATATGATGTGTGACTATAGGTGGTTGCTCGTAAATGCTGAATGGATGGTAAGCAAGAGCAACCCGAATCCTCCATCAACCTGGGGGCCATGTCCTACACATACCGTCGTAGTAGACCATCCCGATGGTCGCCTGTTATTCGACACCACCTGTCCCCGCGATTGGCAGCAACGCTGGACCAACGCTGCCGCCCTAAACTGGTTCCCTTATGAAGATGTCACCCCGGAGCAATATTTCGAGGAACGCCTCAAGCAGCTCAAGCTCGATCCCTCGGACTTCAAGTACGTTGCCCTGAGCCACCTGCACCTGGACCATGCCGGAAATCTCAAGACATTTAGAAACACCGATATCAAGATCCTTGTTCACAAAAAAGAGTATCAGGGCGCTATTTCGATCCCAGGTGAGGTGCAGGGTTTCCATATCAAAAAAGACTATATGGTAGATGGGCTGCGCTGGGTGCAGTTGACCGAGGACACCGAGATTATGGAAGGCGTCCGTTTGTTCGAAGCGCCCGGCCATACCTGGGGCACCATGTGCTTGATGGTCGACCTACCCAACACTGGCACGATGATTTTCACCTCCGATGCCGCCTATATGCGTGAGAGCTATGGCCCACCACCAGTAGGCGCGGCCATTGTCTGGGATAGCCTGGGATGGTTGAACTCCGTCGAGCGCATCCGTAGCTTCGCCAATATGCGTGACGCCACGATCATCTTCGGGCATGATCCCAAGCAGATCAAGGAGATCCGTCTCGCCCCTGAGGCGTACTACGACTAGAAAGAAGGAAGACAACATGGGCTGTCTTGATATCCCCAATGAAACCGTCTTTACGATGGAGATTACACCCGTAAAGGTCGGGCCTGGCGCCACCGATGAGGTGGCATATGACCTCAAGCGATTGGGAGTAAAACATCCATTGATCATTACCGATCGCGGAGTCATGAAGCTGGGTCTACCAGAGCGCGTGCGCTCACTCCTCCAGGAAGGCGGCCTGAGCGCCGATATCTTCGATGATGTGCATGTCGAGCCGACGGATAAATCGTTTGAAGCTATTGCCACGTTTGTACAAGGACGCGACTACGATGGCTTCGTTGCCGTTGGCGGTGGCAGTAGTATTGATTCTGCGAAGGCTGCGAACCTCTTCACAAATTATCCAGCACCGGTGCTGGACTACGTCAATAAGCCCATCGGTAAAGGACTGCCTGTTCCAGGCCCCCTTAAGCCATTGGTAGCGATTCCCACGACGGCCGGCACCGGTAGTGAAACTACGGCGATGGCAATTATGGACGTGCTCTCGCTGAAGGTGAAGACTGGCATCTCACACCGCTACTTGCGTCCCACTCTGGCCATCATCGACCCACTGAATACAATCACGCTTCCACCGAAGGCGACGGCCTATCCAGGTTTCGATGTGCTTACCCACGCGCTCGAATCCTACACGAGCCGGCCGTATAATGCCCGTCCTCAGCATAAACCGGATGAGCGTCCGGTCTACGTCGGAAGTAACCCCATCAGTGATATGTGGTGCGAGAAGGCGCTGGAATACCTGGGTCGCTATTTCCGCCGGGCTGTGCTCAACGGCATGGATGTGGAGGCGCGGACGCACATGGCACTTGCAGCAACCTTTGCCGGTATAGGTTTTGGCAACGCTGGTGTCCACGTACCGCACTCGATCGCCTATCCTATTGCGGGCCTGGTGAAGAACTTTACACCCCCGGACTACCCGAGAGAGGAGCCGATTGTCCCACACGGCCTTTCAGTCGTCATCACTGCTCCGCCCACGTTCCGCTGGACATATCCTGTCAGTCCCGAACGTCACCTGCGTGCGGCGCAACTGTTGGGAGGTGACGTGAACGGGCTGTCCTCGGCTGCGATGCCTGAGGTACTTCCAAACACACTACTCTCAATGATGCGCGATACTGGCATCGAGAATGGCCTGGCCGCCCTGGGTTACGGGGAGGCAGACGTACCAGCGCTGATTGACGGCACGCTCAAACAGCAGCGCCTGCTCGTCAACTGTCCGCGAGATGTCGGCGCGGAAGAACTGCGGCAAATCATCAACAATAGTTTTGAATACTGGTAAGTCCGCAGAGGGCGATCCCTTATGGTCGCCCTCTGGAGGCTGCTCTAGATAAAACAGAAGAGGTAAGCGCAATGCCCATCTATGAGTACCGCTGCCTGGAATGCGGCGAGGTCTTCTCACACCTGTTTTTACACTCCACTGATGCAGCTGGACAGACACAATGCTCCGCTTGCGGCAGCGATCAGACCCGGCGCCTGATTTCGTCTTTTGCCATCGGCGGTAAAGCCGATCCTGGGCCAGGACGTGCAGCATGGCCTACTAGTTGGGGCGATACGAATGGTGGCGATCCAGAGACACTGCGCTACTGGCGCAAACGCATCGAGCGAGAAGCGCGGCTGGAAGAAAAGTACCCTGAACTTCGTGACCGGTCAGCTCAGGCTGACGGAGGCGAAGAAGCTACACATGCGATTAGCGAGCACAGCCACAGCCATAGCCATAGTCATAGTGAACATCATCACCACCATCATGGTCATCCCACCGAACCAGCCAGCGGTAGTCCCGAGCATGCATAGAGTCTGTGCCCTTGAGGATACCGAGTGACCACTGACAGACATAAACGTTGTATTAGGCAGATGGACAAGGCGGTAGCAAGTACAAGGAAGAGCATTGGAGTCAACGTATGTCATGGGTCAATAGAGCCCTCAAGGGATTTTTCTGGTTTGCCTTTGCCAGCTTTCTGGCGGCCTCGATCCCGCATGTGGCCTATTTCTTTCGGGCCTTCGAACCGCAAGCCACAGCTGGGCAAGACCCCCTCTTCTATTGGGGCATCGCTTACGCCCTTGCCGTATCGATCGACGTGATGATCGTTCTATTGAGCGTTACAGTCGCCCAACTGAAACACCAACGAGTGGGAAGAGGGACCATCCTCTCTATCTGGGCTTTCATCCTCCTCCTTACAGGTCTCTCCTGGTTCATCAACTGGCAATATGCTCGGCAATTCTCATCAGCCATGCTCAATCAGGTTGCCGGGACACACCTCAATTTGTACTTCTTCTCACCGAATGTGGGGCAGATCGACCCGGTCATCGCCTCGATGTTCCAGGTCTTCGCCATTGCTTACACCTACATTGCTGACAAGATCGCCATGAGCAAGCCGAAGACGGCAGAGGAACTCAAGCAAGAAACTGATGAGGAAGAGGCACGAGTCAAGGAACTGGCCCGATTAGAGGACATCCGCAAGCGCAGGCGTCAACAGCGGGTCGCAGCAATGGTCGGAACCATTCAGCACCTGTCAACGCAAGTACAGAGCATGCATGCCACTCCCGATGACCCGGAAACGCTCCAGCGTGTCCTCCAGTTCTTCCGTGAGATGCCGCACCTGTTACAGCCAGAACAGGCGGTACTTGCTGACCGGCTCTTGAAGGAATTCCTGCCGACCCGCAAGGACGAAGTCGTCCAGATCTGGCGGATGAGAGCCGCCCACCTGCTTGCACAGGAGGCATGCGAAAGCGAGGTAGAAACGAACGAACACTCTGAGCAAGGGGTGGCTGAAATCGGGAGAGGCGACGTAGAGGTTTCGAGAGAGTCAGGAATAAGCTATGCAGAGCATGCGGATCATCTCTGGAAAGTAACCGTTCCGAGAGAAGGTGGCCTCGGGACAACGACCGGGCAAGCCTCGGATAGGTTTGGGACAGAAAACGGACCGGATACGGAAAACCTGCGGCTTGTTGGAGAGGCATCTTCTGGGAGCAGTTCGAACAACAAAGCGCGCACCAGCCGCTCTACAGGCCCACGTTACCTTTCCTTTGCTGACGCTGCCGTGCTTACAGGCTATACAGTTGACACGTTAAAACGGATGGCGAACGAGGGGAAGATTAAGCGGCATCCCTCGGACAAGAATCGCGTTGTGACTTCCACTGTACGAGGAGTAAGGAACCCGAAACGGATCGCTTCCCGATCCGTTCTTGAAGTGATCGACTAGAGGCTTTCCTGCATGGGGCCAAAAAGTACTATGGTACTGTACAACCCTGCCTTCTCCTCGTATTCTAGTGGATGGGGGCGCCATAACATTGAGCAAAGTTAAGAAATATTGCCCTGCTCCTCCACCTATCACAAGCAAGATAGTGACCTCTTCCGGTCACTACCGAAAGAGCTCGAAACAATGAGAATAGAACACAAGCGATGGCAGGGTGGCAGTTGGGAGCCGCCTGTCTCCGGCAAACTAACTGCGGCTCAACTGGTGTTGCTGTTTGGCTGCCCATCCCTTCTTAAAGAGCGATACTTGCTCCAGGAGATCCAACGAGCCTATCCCAAAGCCCATCTTCTCGGTTGTTCGACCGCTGGTGAAATCTCTGGTACGCAGGTACTCGACGAGTCTTTAGTCGCCACGGCAATCCAGTTCGAACATACAGCCCTGCATGGGGTACGTATCAAGCTCAAAAAGGGCATGAGTGACTTTCAAGCGGGAGAATTGCTGGCACAGGAGCTTGGCAAGGAAGGACTCGTTCATGTCTTGGTCCTCTCTCGTGGGGTGAATGTCAACGGGAGCGATCTCGTTGCCGGCTTAATTCGCCACCTGCCTCCTCATGTTACCGTTACTGGAGGGCTTTCAGGCGATGGTACGAGGTTCCAGGAGACGCTGATAGTCTGGGAAGGTAAGCCTGAGACAGAGAGTATTGCCGTGCTTGGATTCTATAGTAAACGGCTCCGCGTGAGCTATGGATCATTGGGCGGCTGGGAAACCTTCGGCCCCAAACGATTGATTACCCGTTCGGCAGGCAATGTGCTTTACGAGTTAGATGGCAAGTTGGCCCTGCCAATGTATAAAGCCTACCTCGGTGAGCATGCGCAGGGTCTACCTGCTACAGGGCTGCTCTTCCCATTGTGCCTGCTTACCCCAGACGGCTCTGAACCAGTGGTACGGACGATTCTGTCTGTCAACGAAGCTCAACAGAGCATTACGTTTGCTGGAGACTTGCCTGAGGGGATGTACGCTCGCTTCATGCGAGCCAATTTCGACCAGCTGGTGGATGGGGCAGTGGGAGCAGCGAAGACGAGCTATCAACCGATTCGCTCCTCTCCTGATCTAGCTGTGCTCATCAGTTGCGTGGGGCGAAAGCTGGTACTCAAACAGCACATCGATGAAGAAGTGAAAGGGGTACGTGCCGTTCTAGGAGAACGGGCTGTGCTCACAGGGTTCTACTCGTATGGTGAGATTTCCCCCTTTACACCAGGAGCCATGTGCAAATTGCATAACCAGACGATGACTATCACCACCTTCTCAGAGAGGTAAGCGTCTGTCCCGGACAGATCAGAGCGCTTCCATCAACTATGAGAAGACTGTGTTCACCTTTCCCGTTCGCACCTCCAGGCTATCATCGTATGATGTTAACATACGATTTAGCCCGTGAAAATTGTTCTTGGGCATAAATGGCCCCTCTCAAGTTGGCTTCGTCCAGGATAGCCCCACTTAGATTAGCATCGCTTAGATCTGCATATGCGAGGTTGGCTCTGTAGAGGAAAGATCCATTCAGACAAGCCCCGCTGAGGTTGGCCTCGCTCAGGTCTGTCCCGTTAAGGTCGGCAAACATGAGGTCAGCACTGTAGAGGTCCACTTTGCTCAGGTTGGCTCCCTTCAGGCTGGCTCCCCTCAGGTTCGCTCGAATGAGTTCGCTCCTGACGAGAAATGCCAGACTGAGGTCAGCCTTGCTCAGGTTAGTTTGATTCAGGTTAGCCCGGTAGAGGATTGCGCCGCTGAGGTTGGTCTCGCTCAGGTTAGACTCACTCAGGTCAATCCTGGATAGACTCGCTCGGTTGAGATCTGCCCTGCTGAGGTTTGCGCGGTTAAGGTTTGCCTTAATAAGGATTAGGCCGCTGAGGTCTGGTAGTATATCCGGGTGCTCTTTTCTCCACAGATTCCAGAGCGAAACACCATGATTAAGAATAGAGTAGTGCTGCTGGTTTGCCATGCCTATGTATTTCCTTCCCTATTAGTTGAGCCCTGGTCATAAATTAGGAGATCCTCATAAGAGTCTTTCCCGGTGGGTTTTGCCTCTATCATTGTGATTGTCACACACTATAAGGGTAGCAGGCAAACCTATAGTACCCCAAGAATCGTTACTTGTCACGTCTGTTCATAAAAAAGACTATTCCCCATTTTTCTAAAATGAGCATATCAATCGATATCCTAAACTTTCACATGCCTGGCTCATGACACATCTTCCATAGATAGAGAACTCATATACAAAAACAATTAGTGTCATTGTCTTTCTAATGGAGCAATGATGCAGCGTTCTTCGGTATTCGTCACGTAGTCGACAATGCGAATAGTTTTGCAACGGAGGCATCGAGAGGGCCAAAACGACCACCATGAAACTTTGAGAAAGAGGGCCGTTAAACGTATAATTAGTTCATGACCATCTGTTGAACCGCACATTAGGAGGAGGAAAAATCCATGAAACGGATGCGACTGGTCCTTTTCTCGATGGCCCTTCTGGTCACCCTGTTTGGGCTGACGGCAATTGTAGCTTACGCGCAAGTGACTACACATGCACAAGCGGTTCAGAATAGCCACGTTCAAGTCACTTGCTCAGGCAATGGATGCAACGGTCTCAATCCTCAAACGGCTGGATGCGCAGCAACTGCCTATACAGTGCTAACGGCTGTTTTCAGTGACGCTTTCGTACAACTGCGCTATTCACGCGCGTGCCAAACCAACTGGGGCCGCGTGATAAGCCGAGCAGGAGCAAACTTTCTCTCAATCAGGATACAGCGGATTGATGGCCTCACCTACACATTTGGAGGTGGCACCTTCACCATCGCGTGGTCTGCGATGGTGTTTGCCCCAGTGATGAAGGCGCGGGCATGTGGTGGCTTCCAGGTTATCCAGGGCTGTACAGCATACATATAGAAATGTCTGACGAACCTTGGAGGAGCGCAGAAACACAGACTTCCTCCCAACCTCGTTTTCATGCCCCGATTGTCAGTTGGAGCGGGAAGACCCACCCCCTTCGAGGGGGTGGGATGAAAGCGACCCCGCTCGGGCTACTTCCCACGCGGCATATGACCGGTCTTCGGGCAAAGAAAAAGAATAAGAACATATGAAGACCATTCGCGTGTATCGCTTGACTGGCCTCTCGCCCATGCTCTTCCGCCGCCTCAAAGCGGCGCAGATGGAGGCAGCCCAGGTCTGGAACCGGTGCATGGACCTCCACAAACAGGCGAGAATGGGCCATACCCGCTGGCCCGGCCAGAATGATCTGCACCAGTTGACCAAGGGGCGCTTCGCCCTGCACAGCCAGTCGGTGCAGGCCGTCTTTCGCGCCTTCCTCGGCACGATTGAAACCACCCGCAAACTGCGCCGAGAGCACCCCGAGATGCGCATGAAATATCCCTGGCGCGGGAAACGGTTCTACCCCGTCAAGTGGCCCGCGCAGGCGGTAAGCGTTGAGAAAGGGCGCGTCGTCTTGCCGATGGGCAAGGGTCACCCATCCCTGGTGCTGCCGCTCGCGCTCCCCGACAATGCCGGGGCTTGTACGCTCGTCTGGAACCGGGGCTTCGAGTTGCACGTCTGCATAGACGTTGTGCCTGCGGAACAGGCTCCCGGCACGGTGCAAGCGACGGCTGACCTGGGGGAAATCCACCTCGCCGCCGTGACCACCAACACGGGCAAGGCGCTGATCGTGACCGGGCGCGGCATCCGCTCCCTCAAGCGGCAGCGCAGCAAGCAGCTGGGCCAACTCACCAAAAAGCAGGGCCGCTGCCAGAAGCATTCCCGCCGGTGGAAGAAGTTGCAGCGCGCCACGAATAAGGTCTGTCGCCGTTCCGAGCGGCGCGTGCGCGACCTGCGGCACAAGGGCACCCGCAAAGTGATTGACTTCTGCGTCAAGAACCGCGTCGGGACGCTCTTCGTGGGCAACCCGCACGGCGTCCGGCGAGAGAACAAGGGCCGCCATCACAACGGGCGCATGGCGCAATGGGAATACGGCAAGGACATTGACTACCTCACGCACAAAAGCAAGCAGGCTCGCATCCTGTGCTCGACCGGCTCCGAACGAGGAACCAGCAGCCGGTGTCCTCGATGCAAGCACACACACAAGCCCAGGGGGAGAAACTGGGTCTGCCGCAAGTGCGGCTTTCGAGGCCATCGCGATTTGGTGGGCTCGGTCAATATGCATCAGGATGCGTACGGCGTCCATCTGAAGTTCCCTCGTTCCTTCACGTATCTCCGTCCTGGCTCGCTCAGAACCAGGAAAAGGAGTAGTCGGGCAGACACGCCCCTGGTCTCGAAAGAGACCTGTTGTCCAGGTAAGTCAGCGGTTCAACCACACGTTCGAGACGTGGTTCCTTCGGGAACAGGCCACCCCGCTGATGTGGCCCGGAAGCCCGTCCCTTTCTAAGGGACGGGAGTGTCACAGACTTCGTATCCTTTCTTTTCATGCTGTATAACTGCATCAGTTACCTGGACCCATAGTCGGCGTAGCAGTTGGACTTGTAGGCGGTACGGTCTGCGTAGTAGTCGCTCCAGTCGTTGGCGTGGGTGTTACACCTATCGCTGTCGTTGGGGCCACCGTTGGACTCGTAGTTGGCGCGGTCGGCCTGGCAGCCGTGCCAGTGTTGATAATTGCACTGTTAGCTACTCCATTAGCATCAGTTGTTACCGTTATTGGGTCGGGCTTATTCAGCAAGCCTACACAGTTCAGCCCATTTGCTCCGTAACTGGCAACAAAACGTTGCGCGAGAAAGGTAAAGAGTGAATTGGCGACTGCGGGATCCGGCGAGGGCCGTCCCTGTGTGAGTTGCATATCAAGCTGTATACGTGCTGGCCCAATCGCGAGAAGGCGCCTGCAATAGGTTGTCGTGCTGGCAGCTACTAATGTTGACACAGGGGACTGATCGACACCCCTGCGATAGGCATTGAGTTTGTTGATATCGGGCTGATTGTTGGTAATTACCATAGGATCATTCGCTGGCACACGTGCGACAGGAGGGGCCTGTAGCCTGGCAGCCTGAAGTTCGTTGAGCGGCAGCGCGGGCAACATATGGCCGGGATTAGCCAGATCAGGAGCCATCCAGGGTGTGCAGCCTAGCGCGCCATCCATGGCCACCGCCAGGAGACGATTATCGCTACCATTTACTTGCGTCTGCGTTTTCTGCAAGGCAGTCATATTGGCGGTAGTCACCTGAGCTGTCTGTCCATTGGCAGTAACAAGGTAGGAGGTCACGACGTTATCGCTTTGATCCATGTCCACTACGCCAAAATCACGAACCGAAGGACAGACCTTTCCATCATTCGCCATGCCAAGTGGAGGAGCGTTCAGTAAACCTGCTCGCATGGCATTGTTGGCCGCTCTGAAGAAGGCCGGGGCATTACAGTAGGCGAACTGCCCAAATATGGAGCCATTGACCCCATTGACACATCTGCCCTGTTCCAGGCTGCCATTGGTACCTTGCAGAGTAAGATTGTTTCCATTGAACCCGAACCAGAGTGCGACGACACCATTGGCTGGGAGTTGTGCCACGGCAGGAGTTGCCGCGGGCTGGGTTCCCTGGTCAATGACGAGCGGATTGTAAATGGAGATTTGGCCAGTTGCCGGGTCGATCACTGCCCCCTGAACAAAGGCTGCCTGCACCTTGTTCGACTCATTGCATGCTCCATTCGCCGGATCAGTTGCGACGAGTTGATAGGGTGTGGCTAACCCCTGAGCCGAAAAGGGGTTGGAAGGCACAATTAAAGTACAATCGCCATTGACCGCCGCTGCGCGTGAACCCAGGCGCGGCAGAATGAACACTGTCGAGACGATAAGCGTCAGTACAACTGGCACGCTCAAACCAATCAGCATGAATGGTGAAAAACGTTTACGTCGTACTATTGACGAGACGGCCTTGCGCCTGTATCGCTGCTGCATAGAAATTTCCTCCTCCTTTCAGGTAGGGCACCGAGCGAACTAGCGTATACTCAGCACCTGTATCAAACCCGTTACTTACCCCTTATTGATACAGGTGCGAACGTACGGAAAACTCTTTTTGATTCATGTGATCTCTTTCCTGTACGCTAGCTAACCTATCATCTGCTCATCCGTAATTCATGATGTCTATGCTTCATTTGAAAAGCTGGAGCAGGTAATTACTCTGTTGCGCTATGAAACATTCTGAATTATTTCGAGCATAGATGACACATAGAGAATATTACTTCATCGGAGGAGAGGGCCTTCCATTGGTATATGATTTTCTGGCAGAAAAGTACCTATCGAGCATTGAGAAACCTTAACCTTCTCCTTTGCAACTATGACGAAATGTTCCTAATTTGGAGAAAGCGTGTAACATTTGCGCATGTTTTTCGTAAAGGAGAGTTCGCAGGTTCATCATTGTGCTCGCTGCTTCGCGCATCCGTTCGCAAAGGCCATATCCGAAAGGGAAAAGCGGTTTGATTTTCTTTCTAATGTGCGGTCCACCCACAATCAATCATCTGTGCACTGCCAGTTATGCCACTGGCAGCATCGGAACAGAGATAGGTGACCAGGTGCGCGACCTCCTCAGGCTCCAGCAGGCGGTGAATAGGTGCTTCAGCCACCATGATTTTCTCCACTACCTCGGACTCAGGGATACCATGAACCCGGGCCTGATCAGCAATTTGCTTTTCGACAAGCGCGGTTCTTACATAGGATGGGCAAATTGCGTTGCAGGTGACGCCATGTTCTGCGGCTTCCAGAGCCGTCACGCGCGTGAGACCCAGCAGACCATGCTTGGCTGTGACGTACGCGGACTTATACGCCGACGCGCGCAAGGCATGTACCGATGCAATATTGATCACTCGTCCCCACCCTCGCTCGTACATACTTGGTAGAACAGCTTTAGTTAATAGAAAGGGGGCCGTCAACATGATCTCGAGAATCTGCCGCCATTTTGCCTCCGGAAACTCCGTGATGGGCGCAACATACTGGATTCCTGCATTGTTCACCAGGATGTCTATCTGCCCCTCCGCCGCGATGGTCTGGGTCACTAGCTGCTGAAGATCCTCTCCATTCGTCATATCCGCCTTCTGGAAACGCGCTCCAGGCAACTCTGCTGTGACGGCCTGTCCCTGCTCGACGTCGATATCAGAGCATGTCACGCGCATCCCTTGATGTGCGAAATCACGAGCAATGGCCAATCCAATACCAGAGGCGGCACCTGTCACCAGGGCAACCTTGCCTTCCAAACTTGTCATACAAACAGCTCCTTTCGCTTGTGTTGCTAGAATTTCGGATTGAAATCTGACCACAGTGTATCACCAAATCGGGCTGAAAAGGGCTTCACCCCCGTATATATTCGACAACTACTTCCCCGCTAAGCGCCGGACATGAACGCTGCTTCCATTAGTGCTCGGTGCGCATCTGTAGCAAGAAGGAAGGCTGTAACCATCCGGGTTGAGGACTCCAGCTAACTGTGAGCACTCGTGGTTGATCCTCAGCTCCCAGTTCAACGATGCTCACGGAAGCATTATCGATTATCAGTGATCGTGCCCGCCTTGCTTCCAGACCTAGATAGTGAGCGATGAGTAATTTAATGACATCGGCATGAGTGACAAATGCAGGATAGGCACCTGTTGATTCTTTTTTGAGCCACCGTTCCACCGCTGCCACTGCGCGTTGTTCTACCTGGGGAAAGGTCTCCACATCCTCTGGTGCCACCAGAGGATTTCGTAAAAAGGCTTTCCAAACCGAATCACTTTTGGAGAGTTCATCACGATCCTGCCCTGACCAGTGTCCCAACTCGATATCCATCAGATCGGGCTCAAGTTGAATGGTGAGGGAACGTCCCTCTGCGAGGTACCTGGCGGTCTCGGTAGCACGGTCCGATGGGCTACTGATAATAGCGCTGAGAGGAAGAACCGATATTGCTTGTGCCAGGCGCTTTGCTTGTTCTTGCCCTGTGTCAGTCAGCTCAATACCAGGGAACTGTCCTGGGAGCCGGTGCTCGACATTCCACGTCGTTTGCCCATGCCGGATAAAAAATAGCAAGCGTTTCATTTTTTCCCACAAACTGAGAAGATCTTCTCTCCTTCAGCAAAACTATTTGGAACAGAACACCTATTATTCCTCCACCATCCTTGCTCTCTGAATAACCTGCGCCAGCGTGCGTATGCCCGTCTCGATATCACCAGGAGTTGCGCAGCTATAGGCAAGGCGCAGGTTGTGTTGGCCATCGGACGGATGCACGAAAAACCCTTCACCGGCAGCCAGCAATACCCCTTCCTGGAGTGCCATACGCTTGACGTCTTGAGCAAAGACGGTCTCAGGCAAACTGAGCCAGATAAAAAAGCCGCCTGTGGGGTGCGTCCACCTTACATCACTAGGCATGTACTGGCTCAATGCTGATAGCGCTCCATTGCGGCGCATTTTGTAGAGTGACCGCAAGTGCGAAATGTGCGCCTCCCAATAACCGCTCCGGCAGTACTCTGCAACGATTTGTGCCGCGAAAGGATTTGCACCACCTCCCATTTGCGTCGTCCCGCAGTCGACACAGCGCTGGATGGCATCTGCAGAACCGAGCAACCACCCGAGCCGCAATCCGGGCGCGAGCGTTTTCGAGAAACTGCCAATACTTAATACCTGGTCGCCATGTGCCAGCGCATAGAAGCTGGCAGGCGCTGCGCCCTCAAAAGAGAGGTCGCGATAGACATCATCCTCCACAATCAGGAAGCCATAGTGGCCGGCCAGCCCGATGATTTCGCTGCGCCGCGCTTCGGGCAACGTGCAGCCCGTCGGGTTGTGAAAGTTCGGGATGGTATAGAGGATACGGGGAAATTTGCCGCTAGAGTGCAGCAATGCTAGCTGTTTTTCTAATTCGCTTGGGATGAGGCCATCTTCGTCCGTTGGAATTGCATAAAGTTCGACCTGGTGATCCCGAAAAATGTGAATGGCGTCCACGTAGGTCGGTGCCTCAACCAGCACCACCTCTCCAGGTCTGGCGTACAGCCGTGTGAGCATATCTATGGCATGCGTCGCGCCAGCAACCAGCATCAGGTTAGCAGGTTGAACAGAGAGGCCCTGTTCTCGATTGATTTTTTCTACCAGGAAATTGATCAGGCTTTGCGTTCCCTGCTCTGGACCATACTGGAGCGCTGCATAGGTTTGAGGAGAGCTTATGACGCGTTGCATGGCGTTGCGCATTTCAGGCGTAAGAAGCGTCGCCGGGTCTGGATGGCCAAGCAAAAGGGAAATCGTGTTCTGTGTCATTCCTTGAGGCAAATCGTTTGAGGTCATTGGATGCTCTTTTCACTTTTTCTTACTACAAAACAAGCCCGGAGTGTTACTTCTCGTGTAACATTGAAATTTTTTCCTTCTCTCCATCATAATAGAGTATAGTGAAGACAAAATGCTTGCGACAGAAGTACTCAACATAGATATTTTAACAGGCACAGCAAGAAATGCATGGCTAAGGAACGCCTCTTTCCTCCCCATGCTTCAAAAGCAGGGATATTCAGAGGCGGAGGTTTGATGAATAGAATGTTATTTCAGCACAGCAAATATGCTTCTGGTGTTGTGTTACTGACCATTCTGCTTGGCGTCATGGGGGTAGGAGCGACCATAGCCCAGCTGGTCTTTCTTAGTAAGGTTGTGAACAGCGTATTTCTGGCGCACGGAACGCTTGCTCAAGTTGGGCCGCTCCTTCTCCTCTTGTTGGGGTTGATCGTAGTGCGAGCAGCGCTCACCTGGTTGCGCGAAGTGACCGCACAACAGGCGGCCATTCGTGTCAAGTCTGCGCTACGCCTGCGATTATTCGCGCACCTGTTACAGTTAGGGCCGGCCTATAGTAAGAGCGAATCTACGGGTGAGCTGGTTGCGACGGCCAGCGAAGGCATTGAGCGCCTCGATGCCTATGTCAGCCGTTATCTTCCTCAGATTGCGCTCAGTGTGCTGGTACCATTAATGATTGCAGCGTATATTTTTCCTATCGACTGGATCAGCGCCGCACTACTACTCGTCACCGCGCCGATTATCCCACTGTTGATGTTTCTTGTGGGAAGCTATGCGGAGAAGCATATTCAGCGCCAGTGGCTCGCGTTATCACGCATGAGTGCCTCGTTTCTTGACGCCGTACAGGGATTGCCGACGCTGAAAATTTTCGGGCGCAGCGGCGCGGCGGGCGAAAGGGTGGCGCGCCTCAGCAATGCCTTCGGGGAAAGAACGCTCAAAGTGCTGCGCGTCGCTTTTCTATCAGGGATGGTACTCGAATTCATGGCCTCAGCCGCGATAGGGCTGGTTGCCGTGATATTGGGAGTACGCTTGATAGATAATAACATCAC
>Ga0137384_10000487_pt1 | contig 30245 bp, 28 predicted proteins | sample SagtaG_2_FD_104922 | JGI IMG/M metagenome (GOLD analysis project Ga0137384, IMG submission 104922) | Vadose zone soil microbial communities from Sagehorn Ranch, Mendocino, California, USA - Sage2_R_60_16 metaG | ecosystem: Environmental > Terrestrial > Soil > Vadose zone | place: USA... | reverse complement strand
GTAAGGTAGCCGCGCACTTTTAGTTTCGGTTGTGGCGGCGCTGCCTCCGCCAGATTCGGCGCCGGCATTCCCGCCTGGAGCAGAAGCCACACAGCCAGGCAGGCTCGCAACATCTGCCATCCGCGGTTATGTCTGTGGTCGAGCATTAGTGAAATCCTAACCGGGGCCTTCCGTTCGGTTACCTATTTCGCCCCGCCACTGTCTTTCAACGCTTTTTTTAGATCGTTAACAATTTGGTGGGCTGCTTGCTTGGCTAGCACCTTGTCTTTCCAGCGCGGTGAGGCTCGCACATGGACCTGCGGACTTGCCATCACTGATTGGTCGCTGCGCCGTTTGATGGTGGTGTCCAACTTCAAGCTGCGCCAGCCTGCGGTAAATCCGATAAGGACATCCTTTGCGACGTTGCCCTTCTTATATTCCGTGACGGTGCCTTCGATGATGATGGAAGACGGGGCGTCCGCAGCATCCACCACTTCGCCTTCCCCGATGACCTGGCCGAACAGTTTTGCCTTGGTCAGTTCCGCACGCAGTTCGGCATACAGATAGTCGGTAAATTCCGGCGACAATTCCACTCCTTCGGCCCGTGTGAAGTGTTTGGCTTCCACAGACTTGAACTGCGCTTCCTTGTCCTTTCCAAACCCCGGCAGGACCGCCAGGAAAAAAGCTAACAGCACGATCATTCGTATTAATCGCATTGTGTGTCTCCTTTCAGGAATTCTTCACCGGCTCTTCACCTGTCGTGGCCCCAACTGGTTTCTCGGACGCCGGTGGCGCTGTCCCCTCGGGCGCCTTGGCGTCGGGCGGTACATCCAGAGCCGTGATTGCGTCTCGCAACTTTTCTCCGCGGAGCAGGTTCCGCAGCGCATCCCCGAAAGCCTTGTTGATATCGTCCTGCACATTCTTTTGGAGGTTCTTTTTGAGAATGGCGACTCCAGCGATGGAAGTTCCCGCGGCAGAGACTTGCTGGGACTTTCCAGTCTTTGCATTTTTTACCACTACGGCGAACTCGACTTTGCCAAAGAAATCCATCCCCGAGCTGTCGCTCAATCCAAACCGGAAGATGTAAACTGTGAGTAAGAAGTCCGCCGACTCGCGGTCCGCTGCCAGCGTACTTGCGGACTCCAGGCACTTCGTGAGCCCTTCGCGCGTAATTTCGGCCGGTGTGCGGTCCAGGAAGACTCCCTTGCGGGGCTTGTACACCATCATAGGTTGGGCGTTGCCGGAACGGTCGGTTACATCAGTGACAAAGAATTTCAGAGTGCGCGCAAAGGTCTGTGGCTTGACGGGCTCGCTGAGTTCTATATGAATGGTGTTTTCAGGCGTCGGCTTGGGATCATCCGCCACTGCCAGGGCACACAAGACGGAAAGAACCGGCAGAATTACCGTTCCAAAACCAAGGACCCGGGACACCATCGGACCCTCCTCCGTCCCCCGCTGCTAAATTCCGCCCAAAACTTCCATGGCACAACTTGCGGGTACCTTCCTAATGGTTGTGAGGCTATCTCGAATGGGAATGGTTGGCAAGCGACATGGAACGACATGGAGCGACATTGTCCTCCTTCTCGGGCATCGCGGCTTGCAACCAGGAGGAGGCCTAAGGGTTTCTTCGAGGAGGTTTTGGCCTTCGCGCTGGTACTCCCCAGAGTGCAGCTACCAGGGCAAGTGTACAGACGCCTGAAAGCAGGCTGCCAAGGTCACGGTCCCGAGTGCGTACGTAACTTATCTTGATGCGTTCCGCGCCTGCCGGCAGAGGCAAGATGATTTGGGCGGTTGAGTCAGGAGATTCTGGTGTTACGGGGTGGCCGTTCACTTCCACATGCCAGGCAGGATAATCGAGCAAGCGCACGGCCAGCCGGAGCGGCTGGGACGAAGTTACGGTGAGGTCTTTTTCTTCCGCGTTCCAGCGAGCGATTCGAATTTCTGCGTTTGGCGCGGTTGTTTCAACGCCTTCCTGCGGGAGAATTTGCACCCGAGGTGCTTTCAGCGGCAAGTTGGTGTGGTCGTCCTTCGCGGGGTCGTATTCGTCGGTTCCGTCGAACCCTTGGCCGCTCGAGATAGCTTCCTGCAGCACGGGAATGTCTTCGGAATCCCACCAGGCTTTATGAATCAGAAACCCCGCCGCGCTGCCTACGGCGATGACCACAACCCCTGCCCAAACCCAGCCGGGCCGCCATCGTCGCACCGCAGCAGCAGCAAAATAGGCGTAAGGCACGGCAAGGATCCCCATCCAGCGCCACGGAAACTGCACAAACTGAAGTTTTGGGAGATGTTGCCAGAGAAACAAGCTGGAACGAAGCATCAAGACCACTGACGTCGCGCTGAGCAATAGCATGGCTTGCCATGGTCTTTTCTCTGCGGCGAATTCCTCTCTTGAGGCGTTCCGGTACGCCACGATTGCAGCAGCGCCCACCATCGCCATCAACAAAACCGCAATACTCGAAGCAATCGAGTTGAACAGGTTGTGTTCCGGGTCTGCGATCTTCGTGTAAAGGAAATTCTCTGCAGGTTGCAAGCCGGACGCAAGGGCCTGGCCGATGTTCACCCAGCGCTGCTCGAACGCCGCAGGCAGGAGGTAAAATCCCGCCAATCCAAATCCCAACGTCAGTCCGGTTGCGCCTCGCCACAAAGGAACAATAGATTTTGTGGCAATCGCTGCCCATGCAAAAAGGAGCGCCATGCTGTAGCTGGCCAAAACGCCCGCGGGCGCGTTTGAGAGCCACATGACTGCAAAGAGCAGGGCAAAGATCGCCGTCACACGCGGTCCCGAGCGCCAGCGATTCTCGATGAAGCCACACGATTGCAAAGCGGCCAAGAGAATCAACGGCAGAAGGGAACATGCCAGCTCTTCCGCAAAATCGCTGCGCATGTAGACAACCAGCAGAGCATACGGATTGGCGGCGTAACACCCGGCTGCGAAGATTGCCGCACCAGTGGGAAAAAAGCGCCGCGCGAGCGCAAACATGGAAATTCCGGCCAGCGTCTGCGCCAGCACGATGAAGGTTCCCGGCACGGAGTTCCAGGGTACAACAAAACCCAGGGCGGCTCCCAGGATCCAAGACAGCGGCGGATAGAAAATGAAGCGCGGCTCGCCAAAACCGTTGTTGGCCCACTCGCACCAGCGCGGAAAGATGATTCCTTCCCTCCATTGGCCCGCGACATCCAGCCACGAAGACGCGTGAAAAGCAATGTCGTGACCCGACGCGTTTCCCAGCCAGAAGAATGGCGCAATGATAAGAAGCGCGGTTGCCAGGGAGACACCGAAGGCAGCCAGCCATGCACGACGGCCTGAACTGGTGCGCAATGTATAAGAAGCCTCGGACGAAGATGCCATTTTTGGTTCGTCCCATTGTACCCGGTGTGGCCGCTACCGGGATGGCTTCCAGCTCGAAACGTAGTAGACTAAAAGAAGTTCCTATCTCACTTCGCTATTCCAAATCTATGACCGAAACCAATTTTGGCTCCGGCGCTTCCGCCTGGAGCGACGAAGACTTTCTCCGTGCGTTTGAGGATCTTTCTTTTCCGGTTGGCCAGTTTAATCACCGGGAGCACATCCGGGTGGCATGGCTCTACTTGAAGTCTTCCGATGCGACGCGGGCCGCGGAACGCATGGCTGCCGGTATTCGCCGCTTTGCGAACCATCATGGTGCGACGCAGAAATACCATCACACGCTTACGCTGGCTTGGATGCGCCTGGTTGCCGCGGCTTTGGTGGAGACGCCGGAAGGCTATGACTTTAGGAAGTTTCTTGCGGAACACTCGGAACTCGGCGACAAAGATCTCTTGAAGAAATACTATTCGCCCGAACTTTTGCAAACAGCCACCGCCCGCGAAGGCTGGGTCGAACCGGACCTCCAGCCCCTTCCCAATCTACGGGTTTACCGCTGCTGTTGATTTCTTTTCGTCTTTCTTCGGCTCCGCAGGTTTTGGCTCCTCCGGCTTCTCGCCCCAAATGTATTGCGCGAACCACTTTTCGTTTTCTTCCATCACCGCGCGCTGCTGCCTGGGTTTGGTAATGCCGTGCCCGAATCCTTTGTAAACGACCATTTTCACCGGCACACCGCGGTCTTCCAGCGCCTGCCGCAGTTCGTACGCATTCGGAATCGGCACGCGCCGGTCGTTCTCGCCGTGCTGGATGAGCGTCGGCGTCCGCGCCTTGGCAATATTGCTGATGGGCGAGGTCTTCCAGTAAATCTCAGGATCGTCCCACGGCGTTGCATGCAGGTATTGCCGCGTGAACGGCGTAATGTCCGTGTTGACGTAATACGTCGACCAGTCGGAGATTCCCGCTCCCACAGAAACCGCTTTGAAGCGGTCGCTGAACGTCGTGATGTAGGCCGAAATGTACCCGCCCTGGCTCCAGCCCATGGCACCAACGCGGTCCTTGTCCACGAAGCCCTTTGCGATTAAGGAGTCGACGCCGGAAATCACGTCGGCATAATCGCCGATGCCCAGATTGCGCACGTTCAACGAGCGGAACTTTTCTCCGTAGCCTGCCGAGCCGCGGTAATTCGGCCGCAGCACCAGCGCTCCCTTGGCGACGAAGCGTTCGATGGGGTAATAACGGTCGGCGTTCACCACCGGCTGGTCCACACCCGTCGGTCCTCCGTGAATGACAAGCAACAGAGGATATTTCTTCTTGGCTTCGAAATTCGCTGGCGTGTAAAGCACTCCTTCAATCGCCGTTCCGTCGCCCGACTTCCACGAAACCACTTCTCGGTGTGCCAGCGTGAACCCCTTGAGCTGCTCGCCCATCGCCGTCAGCTTTTTGCCTTGCCATGGCGCCACCCTGGTCGTGTAGATCTCGCCGTATTGATTATCGAGTGCCGCCCGATACGCCACAGTTTTGTAGTCCCTTGAAAACGAAAAGCCGCCCGCCACCATCCCTTCGGGAGCGCTTATTTTCTCAACGGCTCCCGTTGCTGGATTCAGCCGGAACAAATGCCCCGTTGCCTTCTGGATCGCGCCAAAATAAATCCCGTCGGACCCCCAGCCGATCAGCGACGGATCTTCATCGAACGATTCGGTCAGAATTTGGACTGCGCCGCCATCGGCCGAAACCACCCCAATCCTCGAGTCGGCGCAAAAGAAATACCTCGCGCCTGCGGCCGTGTCGAATGCGATCTTCTTTCCATCCGCCGACCAGTGCGGATTCCGGTCCGGTCCCGGCGTGCTCACAATCTTTTTCACCGCCTTGTCGTTCACGTTGACGACGTAAAGGTCTGTCGTCTCGCCCGAGATCAAATCCGGGTCCTTCTGGGCGCTGAACGCGATGCGCATCCCGTCCGGCGAGCACGAAAAATCTCCCACGCTGAACTTGTCGCCTTCTGTCAACTGTTTTGGCTCTGCCGCTGTAGTGCTTCCGCTCGAAAATTCGACCATCCACAGGTTCGTCATCTGGTAATCGCCATGCACGACGGAATATTCGCCGTATTTTTCTTTGCGATCCTTCATTACCTTTGTCTCGGGATCGCTCATGGAAAAAGCGATGCGCTTCGAATCCGGCGCCCATTCGAAATCATTCACGTCGTTTTCCACTTTCGTGACTTGCTGCGCCTCGCCGCCATCCGCTGAAATCACATAGAGTTGTTTTTTGCCTTCCGCAGAGCCCGCAATTTGTCCCGGCCGGTCGGAAAGGAATGCGATCCACCTCCCATCCGGCGACCATGCCGGATTTGTGCTCGATTTCTTTGCCGTGGTCAGCGCGTGCGTTTCGCCGCTCGCAATTTCTCCGATCCACAAATTCCGCTCAAATCCATTCTCCTCCCAGTTAGTTTTCTGAACTTCGTAAACCACGCGCCTCCCGTCTGGCGAAATCTTCGGATTAAACGCGCTTTGCCATTCCAGCGACTGGTCGATGGTTGGCACCGTGGAAGCCACAGCCTGGGCTGGCTTCGCGGTTTCCTGGGCTGGCGCCGAAACCGCGAACACTCCACCCCCCACCATCGCAAAGCCGAGCAAAGACACTTTTCGCATCGCTTCCAACCTCCGTCTCCTCAAGAAAACTTGTTCAGGAATTTCGGTTCCAGATGAGAAATCCGACGAGCAGCACAACACCGACAGTGGCAAATCCCAGGTAGACATGCCATCCATGCAGCTCCGTTGCCGACACAATCGCCCCTAAGGCAGACAGCACCAGCAAAAGGGCAGCCTTGCCCTTTGTGAGTTTTTTCTGTTCGACCACTCGCGTTCCACTCGTTCGCCTCGATGCCCACTCTGCATCCAAGCGAAGCGTTTTCCCGGCCTCAAGTTCTCGCTAACTCGCGGCTCAGGTAGACAATCTGGCCCACGTGATGATACGCGTGTCCCGCGCAACGTACAAAGATTTGGAAACGGTTCTCCGCCTCCGGTTCGCGTTCTGCGGTGTACGCTTTACGCCAGTCCTCCTCGCTTTGCTTTCGAATCGTCGCCGCCACCATGGCCACGGTTCGGTCAAAGGCCTTCAGCGCCTCATCTTTGTGCGGCGGATGGGGATCGGTAAATTCTTTGTCCCGGTTCCGCACGTAACCCGTTTCCGCGACGCGTGCTCCAATGTAATAGCTCAAATTCCCGGTCAAATGCAGGACCAGGTGTCCCACGCTGTTCCCATACGGAAACGGCTTGCGCCAGAACTGCTCGTTTGTCAGCGGGTCCACCCATTTGTGCAAATCTTCGGCGACATATTCGTAATACGCCGCCAGGCCTTTTGCAACTGTTTCGTTTAGCCCTGCCACCGACGTCCCTCTGCCTTAGGATTTGGTTGAATCGTGGAGAATCTATTTCAGTGAGCTCCCAGCTCCGCGATCGTTTTTGTAAATTACGCCCTCTTTCATCACAAAGAAAACATGCTCAGCGGCGCGGATATTCTCCACGGGATCGCCCGGAACGGCCACCACGTCCGCCAGCTTTCCAGGTTCGAGCGTACCAATCTTGTCCGCCAAGCCAAGCAGCTCCGCGTCCGCCGAGGTGCCTGCCTTTAGCGCATCGATCGGTTTCATTCCAAGGTCCACCATTTGATGAAACTCTTCCGTGTTGCGCCCGTGCGGATAGACCGCCGCATCCGTGCCCAGTCCGATTTTGATCCCCATGCCTAGGGCTTTCTGAAAGGTCTGGTGAATTGCCGCGATCGCTGCATTCGCCTTCACCAGAATGGGAGGAGGTATCGCTACGCCTTTGGAAATCTGCTCGCTGAGTCCCTGCGCCGCCATCAACGTGGGCACGTAGTAAGTGCCGCGCTGCTTCATCAGATTCAGCGCTTCATCGTCGAGGAACGAGCCGTGTTCGATGGAATCAATTCCGGCGCGAATCGCCCGCTTCGCTCCTTCGGCTCCATGCGCGTGCGCCGCGGTCTTCAGTTTCAGCGCGTGAGCTTCGTCAACGATGGCGTTGAGCTCCTCTTGCGTTAGCTGAGGCGTGTCCACGGCATCGGCGAGTGAGAGCACTCCGCCCGTCGCGCACGTCTTGATGATCGTCGCGCCGTACTTGTGCGCGAGACGTACCGCTTGCCGCGCCTGGTCCGCCCCGTTAATCACTCCCTCTTCCGGCCCCGTCTCTTTGCCAAACACTCCCGCGCGGTATCCTGTCTCGTCACAATGTCCGCCAGTCGCGCCAATGGCATGCACCGCCACCAGCATCCGCGGACCGGGTACAACGCCACGGTTAATCGCATTGCGCAAGCCGGCGTCCAGATAATCGCGCGAGCCCACGTCGCGCACCGTAGTAACTCCCGCCATCAACGTCACGCGGGCATTGACGCTGGCGTCCAGCGCCATCTCCGGAATCGGTTTCTGCAAGCTGTCAAGTGCCGCCCGCGCGTAATCTTCGCGGTAATTGCCAGTAAGGTGCGTATGCGCATCAATGAAGCCGGGCAGCAACGTGGCGTCGCCGAGGTCGATCGTTTCCGCGCCCGCGGGAATCGTCACATTTCCTCCAACCGCCACGATTTTGCCGTCGGTCACCACCACCACCCCGGGCCTCACCAGCGCGTTGCTCTTTCCATCAAACAGCCGCGCCGCCTTCAAGACGTAGCTTTTGCTTGCGGGCTTCTTCTCCTGCGCGAGCGCCCCAGCTCCTAAACAAAGCATCAGCGCCAGTACGCAAATCCATTTGGTCTTCATCAAGTGTTCTCACGCCGAGATGCATTCCCCGGAACGCCGACAATATCGCGCGCCGTGCAAAAGTCAAGCGTTGGGCTCTGCTTACTGGCCGTTCGGCGGTCGCGTTCGAAACTGGTTCTGATTTCTTCTGCGCCCTGGTGGATCTCGACAGCTTTTCCGCACCTTTTTCCACACATCCGGCAGGGGGAGACCTTTCGTACTATTGCACCTGTTACTTGCGAGTGACGACACTAAGGACGGCATGGCCCGCTACTCAGCCTTTCTCGGGCGTCGTGTGGAAGTGCAATACCGCGCTGGTGATATTCTTCTGCCCGCTTCAGGCACTTTCGTAGCCGATTCCGGCCGCTCCATCTTCCTCGAACAAAATTTCGAGCAGCGCGGCAAGCACGGCCACTTCCGCTGGGAAATTCCCTATCAGTTCCTGGTCCGCATTGAAGAAAAACCGGAACCCGGCGTCACCGCCGACGCCCCTCGCGTTGCCGTGAAGCCCGGCCCTTCTCTCGAACCTGCCGTCGTTCCAGATTCTGACGGCAAGCCTCACGCGGCCCTGGCTGCCGCTGCGGGCGCCGACGCGGTCGTTTTCCCCTTCAATCACCGCGCGAAACCCGCCTGACTTTCCGCAAGACTCTTCACGCTCACTTCGTCCTGTTCTAAATTTGCCTACATCCGTACATCAGCTACAATTGTCTTTTTTCGTTGGGCAAATTCCGGCGCCAGAAGCCGGCCATCGTCGAGGAGGTTCTCTTGAATTCCCCTGCAAAGCACATCGGCCTTATCGGACTTGGCCTCATGGGCCGCCCCATGGGCATGAACCTCATCAAAGCCGGCTACCCGCTCACCGTTTGGAACCGCACCGCTTCGCGCGCTGACGAGCTCGTCGCTGCCGGAGCCAAGCTCGCCAAATCTCCTCAGGAAGTTGCCGCCGCTTCCGATTTTTTTCTCACCATGGTGAGCGATCCCCCGGCCCTCGAAGAAGTTCTCTGGGGAAACTCCGGCGCCATGCAGTCGCTCAAGCGCGGCAGCATTTACGTGGATTCCAGCACCGTGTCGCCGGCCCTTGCCCGCAAAATCGCCGCAGCCTGCTCCGAGCGGGGTGTTCGCTTTCTCGACGCACCCGTCACCGGAGGCGATTGGGGCGCCAAAAAAGGCGAACTCGTCTTCATGATTGGCGGCAACGCCGCAACGCTGAAGGAAGCCGAGCCCATCCTCAGCGTCTTGGGCAAAAAGTTGTTTCACTGCGGCCCCAACGGCGCGGGCCAGACCATCAAGCTCGCCATGAACGCGATTCTCGCCCTGCAAGTGGACGCCCTCGCGGAGGCCCTCGCCCTCGTCACGCGCGCGGGCATCCCCGGCGAAAAACTCGTCGAAGTCATGCAATCCAGCATGGCTCGTTCCGGCGTCCTTGACGTCAAAGCCCCCAATCTCCTTAAGGGCGAGTACGTCCCAAGCTTCCCTCTTCGCCTCATGCACAAGGATCTAGGCCTTGCCCTCGACCTCGCCAATCAGCTTGGCGTTGCCTTGCCCGCCACTGCCGCTGCCCGCGAAATCTATAATGCCGTCAAGGGCGCTGCTAAGGAAGACCTCGACTACTCCGCGGTCATGCGCTTCTGGAAGCAATGAGCGAGTCGCTGCTTGCTGTCAATCCGAGACGAAGCTAGTTAGCTTGGTTCGCGGTTTTGCCGCCGGGGTTCGCTATGAACCTGGGAGGCGCCGCGTCGTTTGCGAACTGGAAACCCGTGAGGTACGCGAGCCGTAGAATCCTGGCCATCTTTGCGTAATTGATTTTGTCGGCTGTGTCCGTAGTGTGGTGGTAATCGGGATGAAAGCCGGTGAACCACCAGAACGATGGAATGTTGTGCAGCACGAAGGGGAACTGGTCGCTGCGGAAGAAAATATTCAGCGCGTAGTCGCGGTCGAAGCGGTAGTCCAAATCGAGTCCCACGTATTTGTTCTCAGCCACGACGGTGCGGTTGTAGTCCGGGCTGTACGACGGGCCGATGAGGTTCAGCCGGTTGGTAGTGTCTGCTGGAATTTCAATCAGGCCCTTGGTCTGATCGCTTTCGGTTTCGTTGCGGCCAATCATGTCGAAGTTGATGACCGCGCGCGTGGTTTCCAGCGGACGAAGCGGATGCGCCGCCATGTAAAACGAGCCGAGCAGGCCGCGCTCTTCCGCAGCGAAGACGACGAACAAAAGTGAGCGCTTCGGCCGCTCACCGTGCGCAGCATTGGTGGCAAAGGCGTGCGCCAGCTCGATCACGCCCACCGTGCCGGAGCCGTTGTCGTCCGCGCCATGCCAGATTTGGTCGCCGCTGACGCCATCGTGATCGTGATGGCCCGAGTAAACGATCGTTTCCCTCTTGAGCTTGGGGTCGCTCCCTTCGAGCAAGCCCGCAACGTTGTAGGTTTTGCCGGAGCTGACAGACGTGTTTCGGTAGTGCAGCCAAACTTGCGTGTCCGGCAACGCGCGCGATTGCGGCTTCAGGTCGCGGTCAATCGTCGCTTGCAGCTGCGAAAGATCCGCTCCGGAAGTGGCGAAAAGCTCCTTCGCCACTGCATCGGAAATAATCGCCGCGGGCGTGTGGAGTTCGTCCTCCGCAAGGGCCTGGGAAGGAAGCGGCACGGCGCGCGTGATGGAGCCGCCGATGCGCGCAACACGTTCCTGATTGGACGGATGTTTGCGATTGGGCTCCGCGACAATCAGCACGCCGACCGCGCCATGCGCCTGTGCGTTCAGTATTTTCACGCGCCCTGTGGCGTAACGCGTGTTGCCGGTACCGTTGAAGATGGAGGCAGGGTCGGTCTCCTGCGGCTCGTGGTCGAAAATCAACACGATTTTTCCGTGCGCATCAATCCCCTGATAGTCGTCGTAGCGCAGTTCCGGCGCGGTGATGCCAAAGCCCGCGAAGACCACATCCGCGGTCACATCGACGTCCGAACGGTACCCGCCAAACGCCTCGGGAAATTTCCACTGCTTCTCACTATCCCCGCGCTTCAGTGCCACATAACTCTGCGTTCGGTCGCCGCGGTATTCGATGAGTTCGACAGGCTGCAGGAAGCTGCCGTTCGCAGCAGGCTTTAGTCCCGCCTTGGCAAACTCCGAGGCGATCCACTGGATTGCCACCTCGTCGCCAGTTTGCAAGGACATGCGCCCCTGCAGCGCGTCCGAAGCCAGAAACGTCAGGTCCGCCCGCAAGCTGTCCTCGCGAATTTCGTGAAAGCCCATTGCGACACCAGCCGGCACCAGTTGAGGCGCTTGTGCGCGTGTCAGCAAGCCGAGAAAAGACGCAAATCCGACAACGATGAACGAAAGTTTGGTCATTTTCATAGCGAGAAACATACGCAATGCCGCCCCGCCACGCAACCAGGGAATGCGTCGTGGGAAACCTATAAAACGGGTCTAGCAACCCAGACGTCCGGCTCTTATGGTGAGCTCAAACGAGATGGACTTGACCTGCTAATTGAAGAACAGTTCAGTGTCCTTCGCGGATAAAGGACATGGGCTTTTGGAACCTTTTGACGAACTGAGTCGCTTAGGTCGACGACAAAACCCTCAGGCGCGGGGCCAAGCCGCATGCGGTAATACTCTACAACCCCCTTGTAGAGTTGCCCCGCGAAGTAGCCCAACTGCTGGAGTCGGTCATCCGTCAAGTGGTAGCTCAGCTGAGGATTGCCTTCGGTGTTCTCTTCAAGGAAGAATCCCCCGGTCTCCTCTCCGAGATCAAAAATTGTCTCGCGGTTGGGGTCGATTTTGACTATTGGAAAGGGGCCGCTGGCAATGGGGCCCAGATGGGAGCTGTAAGTGCCTATGTACAACACTCCAAGTTGAAAACCAAAAAGCCGGATGGCGGAAGTGGTAAGAGTCTTTGTGACTTTGCCGTACTCCATTTCTCCCGGTTCAAGGCCCATGGTCAAGAAAATGATGGAATCACCTGGCTGGGAAGGTTGCAGCCAGCCGCTGGCTTCAAGGACGGCTTCGAGCGCGGACTTGCCCTGATCCTTTCCATTGGCTGGCGAAGATAGCTCTCTAATTGAAGAAAGGAGCATATCCCGCGGGATGCCAAACGGTAGTTCCTTTCGCGGCCCACGCGCGGTTAGAAACGCGAATGAATCCTCGGCGCGTGCATTTGTCAAGATCCCACCAAGGACGCTGGCTTCTATTTTGCGCGCCGCCGAATTTACGCTTTTTCCATTTTCGACGACTAGCACGATGCGTCGGGGAGCGATATCCGCATCTACGGAGTGAATGGCTAGTGCATTGTCCCCATGATGAGCGATGAAACCATCTTTAGGCACGTGGCGCACTAGGGCCAGCTCGGGCGTAACAATATTGACAGGAATGTCCACTTCGCAGGGGTGATCTTGCCCGGCTGTGCTGCCTGAACAAGAAAGGAGCGTACAGATGAGCAACAATTGATACCGCATTGAAACCCACTCTTGGAAAGTATAGCAGGCTGTCTCAGAAAGAGTATATGCAAGTCACTCTTCCACGAACCGGTAGCTCCCGTGGCTGTCGTAATCAATGCCGTGCTTTTTATCCGAATATCCGTTTGGGTTGCGCTATTCGTAGCGTAGCGCCTCAACGGGATCCAGCCGCGCGGCCTTGATGGCAGGATACATCCCAAAAAACAGTCCTACGCCCATGGACACACCAACTGCCAGAACGACGGCCCACAGGGGAACGTATGAAGGCAGCGACGGCACCGCCAGGTTAATCAGCAGGCTGATGCCTCCACCAAGAAGCACGCCGATGACGCCTCCCGACCCCGTCAGCACAATCGCTTCGGTCAGGAATTGCCAGATTACATCGCTACGCCGCGCTCCAATCGCCTTGCGCACGCCGATTTCCCGCGTGCGTTGCGTGACCGACATCAGCATGATGTTCATCACGCCCACGCCGCCCACCAGCAGCCCGATCGAGCTGATCACCGAAATCAGCAGCGCCACCGACGAAGTGATTTGCTTGAACTGGTCTGCCACTTGCTGCGCGCTGGCCATCCCGAAATTGTCAGGCTTGTTGAAAGGCACATTCCTTCGGTGCCGGAGCACGGCGCGAATCTGGTCTTCCGCTTCCGGCATGTGGCCCGGATACGCCACCGCCCCAACCATGTTTTCGTCGTCCATGGGCAGATGCTTTTTATAAGTGCGGTACGGCACCAGCACCGCCCGGTCTGCGGACTGGTCTTTGACTAACTGGCCTTTGCGCGGTTCGAGCACGCCGATCACTTCGTACGAGACTCCGTCGATCATGATGGGCTTGCCAAGAGGGTCGATGTCCGGATAAAGCGTCTTGGCAATGTCCGATCCGATCAATGCCACGTCCGCCCGGTGCTGGTTCTCCGCTTCGCTGAAAAATCTTCCATTCGCCGGCCGCGAATTAAACACTTCTTCGGTCGCCGGCAGCGTTCCGTTGTAATCAATCCCCGAAACTTCCTTGCTCAGGTAGCGCGCCGTGACTGGCCCGCGCTGCGGCCCGTCTTCCTCAAATCGCGGATACACGCTGGCGGTTACCGCGCGCACCGCGGGACACAACTCCCGAATCGCTTCGGCATCCTCGAACGTCAGGGGCTTGCGCGCGCGTTCTTCTGGAGTCAGCCGCCCGGTGTGAATCCCCGGATCGAAGCGGAAAATAAACAGCGTGTCTGTCCCGTAGTCCGAGAGGTAGGCATTCACGTCCGCATACACGCCCATCAAAATGGATACAACGGAAAGCAAGGCGGTGATACCGATCACCACGCCCAGCACGGTAAGGAAAGAACGCATCTTGTTCTCGCGCAGCGTGGTCAGCGCCATCTGCGCGTTCTCTCCAAGTTGCATGCGCGCCGTAATCTTCACGACCGCTAAACCTCTTGCCGCAGCGCTTCAATAGGCTGCAGCCCCGCCGCTTTTTTGGCCGGATACACGCCGAAGAAAATCCCCACCGCCGCGGAAATCACTTCCGCAATTAGCACCGCGACGAACGGCACGTTCATCGGCACTGACGTGGTAGCCTTCGTCAGTCCCGCAATGGTGTACGCTAGAATCACTCCTAAAACGCCGCCTATCGCTGCCATCACCGCGGACTCAATCAAAAACTGCATCAGGATATCGCCGCGTTGCGCTCCCAGCGCCTTGCGAATTCCAATTTCCCGCGTCCGCTCGGTCACCGTCGCCAGCATCACGTTCATAATCACCACGCCGCCAATTACCAAGAATACCGAGACAATGCCCACCATCGCCGTGGCGATGACTCCAGTCAGGTTCTTCCACAATTCCATCAGCGTTGCCTGATCGAAAATCCCGAAATTATCCGGCTCGTTCGGCGGCAAATGGCGCCGCGCCCGCATCATCGCGCGCGCCTCGTCCTGCGTCCGCGCCATCCACTCCGGGCTGCGCGCCTGGATGTTGAGCCAGATGGTTTCCTGCGTTCCATACATTTTGAAGTACGTTTGAATCGGAATGTACGCGAAATTGTCCTGCGATTGCCCGAACGCGCTGCCGATGATTTTCGCAATTCCTACGACCTGAAACGGCCGGCCATCAATCAGGATTTCGCGGCCGATGGGATCCACGTTCGGGAAAAGTTTGGTGGCCAGGTCGTTGCCGATCATGGTGACCAGCGCGCGGCTCTGATCATCGCCCTCGGAAATGTAGCGCCCTTCGCGCGGCGTCACCGGGTCGATGTCTCCCATGTTGGCGGTCACGCCGCGAACGTTCACGTCGTTGATGCTTTCCGAGCCTCTGCGTACTTTTCCATCGGCGCGCAATTCCACGCCCACGCGCAGCGGCAGCTTCAGGTTCGCGCGTAAAGATTCGTAATCGTCCCAGGTCACTTTCTTGTTGCGGCGGTTGGCCTTCACGTACTCTTCCACATCGGTGATGAGCGGGAAGCGCGTCAGTAGAAACACGTTGGAGCCGAGATTCGCCACGCGGTCGGCGATGTATTTGTTCACGCCCGAAATCAGGGAAATCACGACGATCAGTGTGGAAACAGACAGAATAATGCCCAGCAGCATCAGGAAGGAGCGCATCTTGTGCTGGCGCATGGTGTCCAGCGCCATGCCCACTGGCTCGCGAAACAGCAGTCCACGCTTCAACACGCCCCGCTTCATCCAGGCACACTCTCCCTGCTCATTCTACGTAAAACCCACGTTAATTGTTTCGTTTGAGAAGCCCGCTTAGCCCTGTTGTCGCCCGTTCACAGTAGAATTGTTGAATGAGCTTAAAACTGTTTGCGGAACCCTGGTGGGTGAACCTGCTTGTCCTGGTCCCGCCGTTCGCCTATTTCCGTTGGAGGCGCGGCGGCATTCTTCTGGCTCGCCAACAATTGCTGACCAGCGGCCTTTTTGCTGCATCATTTGGATTTGTCGAAGCCGTCGTGGTTGTTTATCTTCGCGCGGCAGTGGGGCTGCTTCCTGGTTACCAGGGCACACTCTCGGACGTCATTCGCAGATCCGGCGAGTTTTACCAGCAATCGCAAGCCATCACTCAATTTCCGCAGAGCCTGCTCACCCTCGAAGTGTTCCGCGAGGCCGCCACCATCCTTATGCTGCTGAGCGTGGCTCTTCTCACCGCGGCAAAGGCGAGTTCGCGAGTAGCGGTTTTCCTCTGGACTTTCGCCATCTGGGACATCACCTATTACGCCGTGCTTTGGGCCACGGTACGCTGGCCGCTGTCACTTCGGGATCCCGACGTTTTGTTTCTGATTCCGCGGCCGTGGGTTTCGCCGGTATGGTATCCGCTTCTGGTCAGTCTTCTTGCAATTCTTGCGGTTCTCTTCGCGCGCGGGATTCCGCCAAAGAGCGAATAAGTCCGGAAGCAGCGAACTCGCCCGGGAGTTCGCGATTGCAATAAATTTAGGAGGAGCTGCGGCCACGGACTCGTGTGTCATGTGTCCATCCGGGGCCCTCGGCATCAAAGAGAAGCTATGTCCCGCAAAGCGCATCCCTGGGGCACTCCGCCGTGGACCGTCGATTTTCGTCCCGCTGCGCGTCCCCTTCCCGATCGGGTGGACTTCGCCATTGTGGGTGGCGGCTTCACAGGGCTTGCGACCGCCGCGTGGCTGCGCAGGCTGGCGCCGAAAAAGTCCGTACTCGTGCTGGAAGCGTCTTCGCTTGGCGAAGGCGCGAGCGGCCGCACTGGTGGCCTCGTCCTCGCGGAAACTGCGGCAGGCCCACTTCCCGGACTCGGTGACGTGCTTGCCGGCTACAAAAAGATCCTTCGCACGCTCCGCATCAACGCGGGCCTGGAGCTTCCCGGCGTCTGGGAATTGGGCCGTTCGAATCCCACAAAAGGCTCGCCGATTTCTTGGAACGATTCCGGCACCTTGCAAGTCGTGCGAACCGTGTTTGGCGGCGCCGTCGATCCCGGCAAAGTGGTCTCCGGCCTGGCTCGCGCGGCAGAGGGCGCGGGAGCGCAAATCGTGGAGCATGCCGAGGTGAAGTCGATCGAGTATTCCAATCCGCCGAGGCTGCGCGTTCTTCAGAAAGTTCGCGCACGCATCCAACAGAAAGAAATCTTTGCCGCCCAGGTCCTCCTTGCCACCAACGCCTTCTCACTCGAACTTTCGGAGCTTCACCGCACAACTCAGCAAAAACTGACTCTGGCGCTGGCCACCGCGCCGCTCACCGCCGCGCAGCTCAAAACGATTGGCCTTTTTTCGCGCCATCCTTTTTATACCGTCGATCTTCCATATTTATGGGGCCGCCTCCTCACATCCAATGGCGTAGTCTTCGGCGCCGGACTGGTCCCCATGCCCGCTTCCATCGCCTCACTTTTCACGAAGCCCGCTAAGGACTCACAACAATTCTATGCGCCGAATCTCTACCGCTTCGATCTGCGCAAGGGAGAAGCCGCGGAGAGTTTCCGCTGGCTCGAAAGCCGCGTGCACCATTTGCATCCTGCGTTGAAGTCCGTTCGCATCACGCACCGCTGGGCCGGGCCAATTCTTTTCACCGAAGGCATGCGCCCGATTTTTCGCCGTCATCCGCGCAGCGAAAACGTGTTGGTCCTCGCCGGATACAACGGCCACGGCGTCGCGCTCTCCGTCCATCTAGGCCAATGGGCCGCCGAAGTGCTGTTCGGCTGCCGCTCTCTTCCTTCTTGGCATTAGCATCCATGCTGCTCGCGGGAATCTGTTATGGTCATGCGTCAACTGCATCCTTCGGAGGCTGCGATGTGCCCAACAACCAATGGCATCCTGGAATCCTCTTTGTACGTGAGCGATCTGCGACATTCCGTTGGCTTTTATCAGGACATTTTCGGATTTTCCCTGATTAGTGACTTCGGTGAGCGCGGCTGCGCCATGCATGCCGGCCCGCATCAGGTATTGCTGCTCTTCAAAAAAGGAGCCTCCCGCGAAATTACCTCTCCCCACGACGGAGATGGCGAACTCCATCTCGCCTTCGCGATCTCCGCCGCCGAATTAGCGAATTGGGAGTCGTGGCTTGAGCAAAAAGGAATCGCCGTGGAAGAAAAGCGTTCGTGGGAACTGGGCGGCTGGAGTCTTTACTTCCGCGATCCCGACCGCCACTTGCTCGAACTCGCCACGCCGGGGACATGGACCGTCTATTGAGTTTCGCAAATGAGCCTTGAAAAAGACCACTACTTGATTCTGCCGCACCCTTTGGGGCAGCACACTTGAGAGCCACCGCTAAACCCCCATTTCTTTACCTCATATTTCGTTCGTACGGTGCTACAATGCGCGGCGCTCGATGGAGGAAGGTATGCACAACCTGTACAACATCACGCGGCTGGCGATAGTTTTTGCGGTGGCCATGTTGGTTACGGTCATGAGCCGAACGGTTTCGGCCCAGCAGCAAGATTTTTCCAAAGTAGAGATTAAGGTCACCAAGGTCTCTGGAAACATCTACATGCTGGAGGGCGCGGGTGGAAACATCGCCGCGTCCGTGGGCGAAGACGGCATCGTAATCGTGGACGATCAGTTCGCGCCGCTGGCCGACAAAATTCAGGCAGCGCTGAAAAACATCGGCGTCACCGACAAGCCGGTGCGCTTCGTCATCAACACGCACTATCACGGAGACCACACCGGCGGCAACGAGCCGTTCAACAACGCGGGCTCCACGCTGATCGCGCACGACAACGTGCGCAAGCGCCTCGAGAGCGGCGGAACGGCGGGCAATGGCGGCTCGATTAAAATGGAGAATAAGCCTGCTGCAAAGGCGGCGCTGCCCATCATCACCTTCCAGCACGACGTAACCATTCACTTGAACGGGGAAGATATTCGCGCCATGCATTTCCCCTCCGGCCACACGGACGGCGACTCCATTATTTTCTTTCCTAAGAATAACGTGGTGCATATGGGCGACGATTTCGTGCGCTACGGGTTCCCATTCATTGATGTGTCTGCTGGTGGCAGCGTCCAAGGCATCATCGACGCCATGGAAAAGACCACCGCCCAGCTCCCGGCCGACGTAAAAGTGATTCCAGGTCATGGCGCGCTTTCAAACCTCGACGACGTGCGCGCGTACACCAAAATGCTAAAGGAAACTTCCGCGGTGGTCCAAAAAGCGCTCGACGAACACAAAACTCTGGACCAGATGAAGCAGGCAAAGATCCTGGCACCGTGGGAGAAGTTCTCCGGCCAATTCGTAAACACCGACGCTTTCATCGAGACGCTGTACAACTCCCTGACCGGCCACAAAGGCGAATTCATGAAACACAACTGAGAAACAGTTTTGCGTTTTAAAATTGAGCTCCGGGGAAGACCTCGTGGAGCTCACTTAAACAGCTGTTTTAGACGGACCTTTCGTTTCTTGGCGCTCATTGCAACTTGGCCAGTTTGGTTCGCACTTCGGCCAACTCGGCGAAATCCGAGTCTGCCTGGCTCCATAATTTTTCAGCAGAGGCTAGTTCGCGCCGCGCCAAGGCAACGTCGCCCTTGTGCTCGGCTGCGAGCGCGGTGACAAGATGCCCACCGGCGTACGTTGGATCGAAAAGCAGCATTTCTTGTCCTATGTTCTCAACCAAGCTCCAGTCTCCCAATGCACGCGCTTGATGGGCCAGGTATAGCATCGTGAATAGATAACCCACGGTGTCAGCCGAGCCTCTCCGGCCCATGAACCGTTGGAGCACGGCACCAAGCTGCGCATTGGCCTCCGTCATTTTTCGTTCGTGCAAGAGAATTTCCCCTTGCAGAATTGCTACCTCGCTGCTGAGCACGTTGCGGGGCAGCGGCATCAAAGGTTCGGGATCGGACTCCGGGACATTCTGAAGCTCTTTCTGGGCAGCCGCCAACTCCAGCCCGGCTTGATCCGTCCGGTTCGCCGCGACAAGAGCGTGTCCGGTAAACAAATGGCCTGCCGTTCGCTGGAGCGCAAACTTGCCCTGGGCCATTTCCCGAGCAGCGGCTTCCGCCTCCTGGTAACGCCCGTGCGAGAGCAGAAAGCGGGGCCAATCGGCTTGATAGCTCGCCCAAAGCCCGTCATTCGCGGGGAGCGAGAAAAATTCTCTCAGCAATTCTTCAGCTTGCTTGAGCTGCCCGTTGAACTCGTACGATTCGGCCATCAAGTCAAGGTTGTGAATGCGGTGCCAATCATAGCGAGCCGAGATGCTCTCCGACTGGTAATACGCTTTTTCTAGAGCGTCGGCCTTGCGAAACTGGGCGATGGTTCGTCCGTGCGCCCCTCTACGCGCAAATCGTGCCCGTACATGTGCTGGGCATGAGGGATGGCTGGACACAGACGGGCGTAAATCTCCCCGTGCTTTACGGCCTCGTCTGCGTGTCGGATAGTCTCGTAGGTATGCACGAGATAATGCTCCGCAGCAGGATTGTTGGGAGAGATTGCGAGGGCGGCCTGGTAGTAGGCGACGGCTCCGATGCGTCCACGCTGGCCGCGACCGGCGGCATTCGGCTCCTCCGCATTGCCTCGCAACAACCAGAGCTCGCTGTCGTCAGGATATTGCGTCAGGGCCTCGTCGATGGCCTTCTTGTAGGCTTCGTGTTTGCCTGCGTTCTGAATGTCATTGATAGCGTTTAGCTGCTGGGCTCGGAGCGCGATTCTCAGCTGCTCGCGCTCACTTGCATTTCCAGCCAGCGATCTCGCGCTTTGCAGGGCGCCCTGTGCCGCTACTTGATCCTCGAGGCCGGAATAAGCCCGGCTGAGGCAGACGTATGCCAAGGCGAGTTTGGGGTCGGAACGCAGAGATTGGTTACAGGACCGCGCGGCTTCGATCCAGACATACGAATGCAAATACGCCAAGCCCTGATTGTAAAAAGCCTGCGCTTCGGGAGAGGAGGTAGTAACGGGATCACTGATCTTGCCTACGCCCTCGCGCAAAGTAACGGGGCGCTGAAGAATCTCGCGCGGAACCCAGCCAATAGCCGTGCCGTCGTCGCTGTGTTCATGCTGACCGAAAGCCCCGGCCACAGCGAGCAACATCCATCCCAATGTCAAAAGGCACGCGCGAAACATTAAGCTAATCTCTCTTTGAATCTTGACGGGGACGCCGATTCTGGCTACGGCCTGACTAGTAACATAGCGCGAATTGCTGCTGAATCCAATCGTGCAGTCATGTTCTAGGGTTTTGCATTAGGTGAGAAGAAGCCGATAGGCAGATCGCGCGAAGTGCGCAAGCCTGCTGGCGCGTCGAGAATTACGGGAATGGAATTCACCACGACCGAAGCTGTGGCTATGTCCCCATGTGAGCCACCGGGAATGGTGAGGCTTATGTTCGGGTGGCCTGTAAGCGTTATGGTATCCGCAGGATCTTTCGCGCCCACATACATTTGCAATTCCAGGTAGACCAGTTCCTTGCCGTCTTTCGAGAGCCCACGCCCGATTTGATGAACGCCTGCGGCCTGTCCCGGTTCGACGGTCAGATATTCGGTTTGTACGCGCTCGGTCGCCACTTTGGGCTCGATCGTCTCCGTGATCGTTTCCACAGGAAGGCTCAAGCTGTCCGCGACCATGGCCACGGACTCCGGCAAGCCCACGTGCTTGATCACTCCCGCTTGCACTTGTGCGCGAAACTCTTCCACAGTCATGCCTGCGCCGATTTTTTTCTGCAGCGGCTGGCGCCGCTTGGAAGCGTCCACGATGCGCAGCGCTTTGGCGTGTTCAATGCGCTGAGAAACGGCCGCGAGCGTGATTACCAGCTTGTCCATCACAAACCCAGGATTTACTCCTGTGCCCACCAGCGCAACACCCCACTCCTTGGCCGTGGCGTCGAGTTTGGCGGTGAGTTCTGGGTGCGTGCGAAATGGATAAGACAATTCCTCGCACGTCGATACCACGCAGCACTGCGCTTCAAGACACGCCGTCAACTGATCCATCACTTTCGCCAGTGAGGAAGAAGTCGAGTGAATGACCACGTCAGGGTTTAGGTCGAGCGCCTCCTTCGCATCGGCAAAAACTTTCACTCCCCAGGGAGCGTCTTGCGCGCCAACGACTTCTCCCAGATCGCGGCCAGCCTTGGCGGGATCCAGGTCGATCGCGCCGATAATCTCGATGGCCTGTTTTTCCCGCATTAATTTCGCGATAGATGCACCGATGGGGCCGACACCATATTGGATGGCGCGAATCTTCTTTTTCACAAATGTCTCCGTATTGTTGCGGCGCGACCGTCTACCGCCTCTTTAGGCTTCTAAAGAAACCCCTACAATAGTGGATTTTGCGCGCGCATTCAACGAAGAAGCGTATCGAGCATGACATTCTCCATCTCACGCAACGGGCTCTCCCATTGCGCCGCTAAGTGGAGTTAGGGACGTTGCTGGCCGCAGTGTTGCGACGCATAATGGCACGGACGATTTGAACAATCTGGAGGAAACTGTCATGCCCGCGAAGAAATTGAGCGAAGCGGAAATCAACGCACTGTTGCCGAAGGTGAGCGGCTGGAGCGTAGTGAACGGCAAATTGCACAGAGAATTCGCCTGCAAGGATTTCGTCACTGCTTTTGGCAATATGACCCGCGCGGCGTTGGTGGCCGAGAAAATGGACCATCACCCGGAATGGTTCAACGTGTGGAACAAGGTGGTCATTGACCTGACCACCCACAGCGTCAAAGGCATCAGCGACTACGATTTCAAACTGGCCGAGAAGATCAACGAAATCTTTGGCGGCTGAGGCGTCCCGTGGTTGCTGCGGGGATGTTCCGGCAGTCCGCGCGGGAGGAGTTGGGCCAATTCGGCGTTGTTGGAGGCGCGGCTGCCCGGTTCTCAGGCCCTTGTCAATGTTGAAACATCCTTGGCGGTACTCTTGACACATCCGGCCATTGCGCGAGAATAGTTAAACCCTTCCAAATTATACAATTCCAGAAGACTGCCCTCTTCAGTCTCCCAACGAGAGTAGGCCTGCGATGATGTGTCGGCCGAGGCGAACTAGTCCTGCTGTGACGGCCGTCACAGCAATCGCATCGCCCCCTCTGCTAAATGTACAAACCCTCCCCTTCCAGCGTTCTCCCATTGAAAGTTGGCCGCGCCGATGACACAGAAGCTGCGTGTTTTGCTGGCCGAAGGAGCCTCCGGAAAAGCTGCGTCCGCATTGCGCGAGCTTTTTCAGGAAGACCAGGGACGAATGGAATTAACCGAAGTGTCTGGAGTTTCAACGCTGATTGCTTCGCTCAAAATCGTGAGTCCCGAGGTGATTCTCCTCGAGCTGGCGCTCGGCAATCCGGACATATTGGGAACCGTTCGCCTGATCCATCGAACCAGGCCGGAAGTCCCGCTGATCGCGATTGGTGATTCAACCAAAGAAGAAATTGCCGTGGCGAGCCTGCGCGAAGGGGCCATGGACTATCTCCTGAAGAATCGTCTTGATCCGCAAACATTAGACCGCGTGCTCCGGAGCGCCCTGGAGCGCAATACCCTAAAAGGGCTTGCGGACTTGCTTCGCGATCCGACGACCGGACTTTACATCCGCGACGGCTTTTTGACGCTCGGATCTCACATCATGGACACGGCGAGGGATCGCGGGGGCACGCTGGTCCTGTTGTGTGCGAGGTTCGAGAATCTGGATCGCATCAGGAAAAAGTTTGGCGAGCACGCCGCCCAATCTTCCCTGCGGGAAATCGCAACGCTATTGACCCGGAGCTTTCGGCGCACGGACTTGATGGCCCGGATTGGAGAATCGCAATTTGCGGCTCTGGCGGTGGACGCTATCGAGCCGAGCGCGCCCGTGTTACTGCAGCGTTTGAGGAAGCGGCTGGAGGCTTTCAACAGCGGTAACAGCCGGTTTGGCCCGCTGGAGCTTCGAATGGCGGCGCGTTTCTGGGCGGGAAAGGGGGCGCGCACGTTTGCGGAATTCCTCGATGAAGCGGAGGCAGGACTCCGAGCCCCCGAACTGGCAGCAGCAAGAAAGGAAGAGCAAAGGAAGACGGCGATAAAGGTGAGAGAGCGATGAATAAGGCGCTGAAGTTTCGCCGAAAACTCGCGTGGACTTGGGCTGGCATGGCCCTGGTGTTACTCGCGGTATTTTATATGGCCGTGCGCGGAGGCGGAGAGGCGATCGCGCTGGAGGGCTGGGTTGCGCACACGCAGGAGGTCCTGGGGGTCATTGGCGACGCAAGGCTGGAGCGAGCGCGTTTGGCGAACCAATGGCTGACAAATCAACTCGCGCGTAGTGACGGCAGGACCGGCGGGCTGGATGCAGACTCGAGCAAGCTCAGAGAGGATGTGGCGCGTCTTCGGACGCTGACGGCGGACAACCCGGCGCAGCAAGCCTTGATTGCCGAACTGCAAGAGGTGTTCGACAAAGGACTTACACCGGCATCCAGCCAAAGTAGCGCCGGAGGGACCGCCGGGTCTGCAAGTCCCGCTCCCTGGGCAGAGACGGCAGAAACCACCGCGCGACTGCGTGCGGTGTTCGACCATCTTGAAGCCAACGAGCGGGCGCTGCTGTCTACCAGGTCGCGGGCGGTGCAGGCAAACGCCCGAGTCACGCGAATCGTAGTTGTTTTCGCCGGGTCGCTTACGCTCCTTATTCTCGGAACGGCGGGGTATTTCATTCAAAGGGAAATCCTCAATCGCGGCCGGATCGAAACCGGGTTGCGAAAAGCGCAAGAGCTGCTCGGCGTGAAGTACGAAGATCAGCGACAAGAACTGGGGCACGCCATGGACGACTTGCACGGTCAGATCCGGGCACGGCAGCAGGCAGAAGGAGAAATCCGGCTCCTAAACACAGAGCTGGAAGACCGAGTGGAAAAAAGAACCAAAGAGCTCCAGGAGGTCAACCAGGAGCTGGAGGCTTTCAGCTATTCAGTTTCCCACGACTTGCGGGCGCCCCTGCGCCACATGGACGGCTTCTCCCGTATTCTTCAGCAGGAATATGGGAAGCAGCTCCCGGAGGAAGCACGTCACTACCTGGACCGCGTGCGCTCCGCCACAACACACATGTCGAGTCTGGTCGAAGACCTTTTGCAGCTTTCCCGGCTCGGGCGGCAATCCCCGCAACTTTGCCGGGTCGCGCTTCGCAACCTGGTGGAAGAAGCGCAGGCAGAAACGCTCTCCGCAGCCGGAAACCGCGATATCGAATGGCGAATTGGGGATCTTCCCGAAGCAGAAGTCGACGCAAATTTATTCCGCCAGGTTTGGGTCAACCTGCTCTCGAACGCAATCAAATTCAGCAGGAATCAGTCCAAAGCGGTGATTGAAATCGGCAGCCTCGAGGAAAAAGGCGAGACGATTCTTTTCGTCCGCGATAACGGCGCGGGCTTCGACCCGCGTTACGCGGACAAACTCTTCGGCGTGTTTCAGCGGCTGCACCGCCAGGATGAGTTTGAAGGCACGGGCATCGGGCTGGCCACCATACACCGCATCCTCAAAAAACACGGCTGCAGAGTTTGGGCGGAATCGCAGCCCGGGCAGGGCGCGACTTTTTATTTCACGGTTCCCACCGTGGTCCCCAGCAGCGAGACTCGCGAAACGATAGGAGCGCGCGAATGAGACCTCAAGGGTACGAAATCCTTCTCGTCGAAGACGACCCCGCCGATGCCGAGCTTACGGTCCACGCGTTGCGCAAAGAGCGCCTGGCGAACCACATTGAAATCGCGCGTGACGGTGCGGAGGCGCTGGACTTTCTTTTTTGCCGCGGCGCCTATTCCAACCGCAGCTTCACGAACCCTCCCCGCGTCGTGCTGCTGGACCTCAAGCTGCCGAAGATTTCAGGGCACGAAGTGTTGCGGGCCATCAAGGAAGATGAGCGCACGAGAGCGATCCCGGTGGTGGTGCTCACTTCTTCCAACCAGGAACGCGACCTCGTGGAGTGCTACCGGCTGGGAGTGAACAGCTATATCCAGAAGCCGGTGGACTTGCAGAAATTCCAGGAAGTTGCGCGGCACTTCGGAATGTACTGGCTGGTGGTGAACCACCTGCCGCCCCTGGCGGCATTCTCGGGCAAGTAACAAAGGACACCGCATGAAGACTGGCGTACTCGAGGATGTCAAGACTGCCGCAGGGACCGAGCCGCTGCGCGTGCTCATTGTTGAACATTCGCAGCCGGACGCGGAACTGATTCTCGCGCAGCTCAAAGGCATCGGCAGGCGATGCGACGTGACCTTGGTGGAGGATCAGCAACAGTTCGTTCGGGCGCTGCGCGAAAATGATTTTGGCATCATCCTTTCGGACTATCGCCTGCCGAACTGGACCGGGCTGGATGCCTTGCGCGAGCTCCGTGCCTGCGGAAAGGACACGCCTTTTGTCGTGGTCACGGGAACGCTTGGAGAAGAGGCCGCGGTGGAGTGCATCAAGCAGGGCGTAAGCGATTTCGTTCTCAAGGAGAATCTGTCGCGGCTCCCATCGGTCATCAAACGCACGCTGAATGAAAAGGCCCTGCGAGACGAGAACAATCGCGCGCACGCGGCCCTGCGTCTCTCGGAAACGCGCAACCGCGAACTGGTGGATCATGCGGTTTACGGGATTTTTCACGCCGCCGCCGACGGAGTGTTTCTGGATGCGAACCCGGCGTTGCTTTCGATTCTCGGCTGCAACCAACTTGAAGATCTCCAGGCGCTCAACCTCTTGCGGGATGTTTACCGTTTCCCGGAGCAATTTCTCCAACATGTGGCGGATTGCCGTTCGCGAGGATTGCTGCACGGCGTGGAAACGGAGTGGAGGCGGCGCGACGGCGGCTTCGTGACCGTTCGCCTGCATCTCCGCCACCTTTCCTCTCCGGGCGAACCCGACACGATGGAATTCATCACCGAAGATGTCACCGAGCTGCGCGCGATGGAGCGGCAGCTGCGCCAGGCGCAGAAATTTGAAGCCATCGGCCAACTTGCGGGCGGCGTGGCCCACGATTTCAATAATGTAGTTGGCGCGATCCTGGGATGGGCGGAGCTGGGCCTGGAGGAAAACCAGGAAAGAACGAAGGCCAGCGAACGATTTGCGCGCATCAAGGAACAGGCCGAGCGGGCCGCGGCGCTGACGCGCGAGTTGCTGGCGTTTTCCCGGCGCCAGGTCCTGCAGCGCCAGGCCATCGACCTCAACACAGTGACCAGCGGGCTGGTCAGTTTTCTCGATAAGGTGATCAGCAAAGATATCGAACTCAAAGTGCTGACCGCGCGGATCGAAGCGGTGAAAGCCGATCCGACTCAAATCGAGCAGGTGCTGATGAATCTGTGCCTGAACGCGAGGGACGCCATGCCCAACGGCGGCCGCATGGTCGTCGAAACCGAGATGGTCGAACTCGATGAAGCCTACGCGCGCTTTTATCCGGGCGTGACCATGGGCCGCTATGCGGTTCTTTCCGTGTCCGACACCGGCATGGGAATGGACGCGGAAACGCGAGAACGGATTTTCGAGCCGTTTTTCACCACCAAGGAAAAAGGCAAGGGCACCGGGATGGGGCTGGCGACCGTGTACGGCATCGTGAAGCAACACGGCGGCTTCATTCATGTTTACAGCGAGCCAGGAAACGGAAGCCTCTTCCGGGTTTACCTTCCGGTGATGGAGGGCGCAGTGGCCGAGGGATCTCCGGCCAAAGTCCCGGCAGCGTCGGTGGCAGAGTTGCGCGGGACAGAAACGGTTCTGATCGCTGAAGATCATGAGTCTGTGCGAGAGATGGCCAGGCAGACGCTGGTGAGCCTGGGCTACCGCGTGCTGTCGGCAGCGGACGGCGAGGAGGCGCTTCGCCTGTGCGCGGAAGATACTCCGGCGATCGCCATTCTGGACGTGATCATGCCGAAATTGGGCGGCGTGGCGACGGCGCAGAAGCTCACGACGAACTTCAGGGGACTCCCGGTCATCTTCACTAGCGGGTACTCGCAGGATTCGGAAAACGTAGGCGAAGCCGCTGCAAACGCGCACTACCTGCAAAAGCCGTATAGTCCCGTGGCGCTGGGGCGGCAGGTGCGGGAAATCCTGGACCAGATCAAAGGGGCGAAAGCAGCCAAGTGAATTCGTTGCAATAAGTTTCGCTTCCACAAGCGTTCGCATTTCGTGCGCTACTTTCTTCGTTCAGAAACTTCAAAGTTTGTGTTGAGCGGCGCTCATCACTCGGTCTATTGGAATCAGGAATCCGCTACAGAATTGAGCAATTTTTAACGTTGACACTTGCGATTTGCGGTGCTACAAACCGCTGAAAGAGAAGCTCTTTGGTGGTGAGTCTCCTATCGAATTGCTAAAAAGCAACCCGCGAGTGAGGCCGCAGACCTGCCTGGCAGGGCAGGCCTGCTGAGCCGCCTGAGGGTTTCGACATGCAACACCCCACCCACCCCGGGAGGTGAAAACGTGGTTGTTTTCACCTCCTTTTTTTTGGGCCTCGTGTTCTCCCTGCTTTTTGTTTCCGATTCGGTTGCCAAGGGGCTTTTCCCCCCTCTCGACACATTTGGCTCCGCGGTTCTCTCGGGTAAGATGAGCCTGCGATGCAAATGCGTCCGACGAGGTGAAAGGACTCCGTGGGCCCACCGCTTCTCAGGCTCAAGAACGTGACGGTGATGCGCGGCGACCACGCGGCGCTCCGGGAAGTGAATCTGGAGATCGCCGCGGGAGAGCACGTGTGCATCCTGGGTCCGAACGGCTGCGGAAAGTCGACGCTCATCAAAACGATTACGCGGGAGTGCTATCCGCTGGCGCAGGATGGCTGCGCGATTGCGATTCTTGGGCGCGAGCGATGGAACATTTTTGAGCTGCGCTCGCTGCTGGGAATCGTTTCGCCGGATTTGCTGGCTTCGTGCACCACGGATGCGACGGGACGAGACGTGGTGCTGTCCGGATTTTTCAGCAGCACGCGCATTTTTCCGCATCACCATCCGGATCCGATGCATTTGGCGAGGGCTGATGCCGCGCTGGAGCGATTGGGAATCGCGCACCTGGCGGAGCGGCCGGTGGCGCAAATGTCTTCCGGAGAAGCCAAGCGGACGCTGATTGCGCGGGCGCTGGTACACGAGCCGCAGACGCTGCTCTTCGATGAGCCGAGCAACGCGCTGGACATTGGCGCGCAATTGCAGTTGCGCGAAACGATGCGGGAACTGGCACAGTCCGGCCTGGGGATTCTGCTGGTGACGCACCACGTGCCGGAAATCTTTCCGGAGATCGAGCGCGTGGTGCTGTTGCGCGAAGGGCGGATCCTTGCGGACGGGCCCAAGGCGGCGATCTTGACGGAAGAGAATTTGTCGAAGCTGTTCCGGGCCAAAGTGCGGCTGGGACAGCACGACGGGTATTTCCATTTGTACTGAGCGGCGATAAGGGCGTGCCCCTCCCCCCCACCTTTTTTTGTAACTGCGCATTCTAAAGGAGTTACGCGGGGGCATTTTTGCAACTGCGCATTCTAAAGGACTTAGCGGTCGAAACCGTGGAACTGCGCATTCTAAAGAACTTAGGCGAGTCAGCAGTCGACACCTCACAGCTGACAGTAGAAAAGAGGAAGAGGAGTCCGCGCACAACTGATGTGACTCATGATTCGTGACCTCCAGTGGATACCCCCACCCCCCGGCAATTTGCATCGTTATCAAAACAAAGAGGTTACAGAATGGGCAGTTCATATTTGCATGAAAATAAAGGGGATAACGAGGGGCAAAAAGGGCAAAACAAGAGCTATTTGGGCGGTTAGTGGGTAGTGAATAGGGATCAGCTGAGAGAACCAAGGAGCACATGGCGCGGCAGGAACGGATCGTTTGAGATCTAGGAGGTAGCGCGTGGGTGAAAGGGGCACACATAGTAGTCCGCCAAGTGCCCCAACGGCCAAACACCCTTATATCATAGAGTAATACTCTTGTCTAGTGGTAAATAAGTCGTTCAGATGCAGGAGGTTAGAGAGGGAGAAATTGTTACCGGACATGCGGTTGGTCACGAGACTCTTAAGTCGTGTGTTTGCTGCGGGATAGCGGAATGGAAAACGTCCCGTCTGTTTCCGAGTTTGTCCCGAGTTTCCGTCCCCGAGTTTCCCATGTTGGCCGAACGCTCATTTTGTTGTTCTGCTTCGACGCAAGAAACCAGAGTCTACGCTGCGTTCAGTGCCCCCAGCACAACGCGGCTAGGCTTCAATTTCTGAGGTAATCCCTTTTGGGAGCAAAGGCCATTATCACAGACGGCAGTCTGGAAATATTCCTCAGACAAAGACAATTCAGCCCACGACAAATCTGTGTGCAGAAGCAATACCAAGATTCCATGTTTGCTGCAATGGGGACAATCATAATCTACTTCCACGTTCCGCACGGGGCGACCAACGACGAGGAACTGTATCTGCGACCCGACTTCAAGAAGGTCCTTGGCATCTTGGTAGAATCTCGTTCCGCAGAGCGGACAAGTTATCTTGGCGACAGTCTTATGGACTCGGCGAGTCGCGTCCATCGCCCAAATAATCCCGAATTGCTTGGTGCAATCGGTACACCTAGTGACAAATTGATAGGCCACGAGGCGCTCCCTTTCCCGGACTTCCGTTGACGATAAGAGTCGAGCGGCGACTCAGAAACGGTCGCTTATCTGATGCCTAGGATTTTCCGCCTTGCCTGAGTCGAAATCGGAAGAGGTAGGTGGGAACGGCCAGCCTTGGCTGAACGGCTTTCCTCAGTCCCCCGGCTGCTAACAGTGATGCACTATGCTGGTCTGACTACAAGCACTACTCTCTTCTTCGGGCCTCGTCAAGCCATATCCGCTGGCTAAAAGGTCCGCACGCGTCGAACGTCTTAGTTACCGATGACCCCGATTAAGCTGCTCGGCCTTGGGCTGGCGGCGACGGCTCTTCAATGAACTGTGGAAAAAGAAGTAGACTGAGGGTCCCT
>Ga0137384_10000486_pt1 | contig 30249 bp, 22 predicted proteins | sample SagtaG_2_FD_104922 | JGI IMG/M metagenome (GOLD analysis project Ga0137384, IMG submission 104922) | Vadose zone soil microbial communities from Sagehorn Ranch, Mendocino, California, USA - Sage2_R_60_16 metaG | ecosystem: Environmental > Terrestrial > Soil > Vadose zone | place: USA... | reverse complement strand
GACTTTCCTTCTCGTGTTGCAGCTTGCCTCATGTTCAGGGCTGCCAGGTATTACGTATAACCAGGAGACTCCTATGGCGACAACTTCCGGCTCTCAAGCACAAGGGACAGCAGAAGAACAGCAACTCGCGCAGCAGTTGTTCAAGCAAATTAACCAGGATCGCGCTGCGAACAACCTTCCCCCGCTGACATGGGAGCCTCGGCTGGAACGGAGCGCGCGGCAGCACGATCTCGTCATGGCGGCGGGATGCGGGTTGATGCATCAATGTCCCAATGAGCCAGACCTGGGGACACGTATAAGTAATCAGGGAGTCCAATGGCAGGAGGTGGGCGAGAATATTGGAGAGGGTGGGCCTGTCTATTCAAATAGCGATGCCTGGAATATGGTCTTAATGATTCACCAGGGGATGATGGCCGAGAAGCCACCCGACGATGGGCATCGACGCAATCTGTTGAGCAAGGACTTCCATCGCATTGGCATTAGCATTTATATCGACAATAAGAACACGCTCTGGCTAACGGAGGATTTCGCCAATTAAGTTACAATTCAACAAATACTATCAAACTGCTGAGATTTTTAAGCATTTTCTAATCTTTATTTAAGCAATTAACCTTGACTTGATACTAAGCCATTGCTACAATTGATCTCGTTGGACTTATTTTTGGATAAACGGAGCAATTTCGTTGCAGGAGTCAAGCTCTTTTCAGGAGGGGATGTGTTGGAAGAACGAGTTTGGCTTTCTGCTCGAAGAGGAACAACGATATGCAGTATGATCACGACCGGAGGCCAGGTCTCACCTGGTTGGGCAGGCGCACCCTTACTGGTAAGCATCCTGCGGTCGTGAGGATAAATGGCTTAGGGAAAACGAGGCATATACGCACGGAACAACGACTTGCTGTGCTGTATGCTGTGAGCAGCATCTTACTGGAGGCTGCCGATCTGAAAGAAGCTGCCGCCAGGATGCTCCAGGCGTTAGGGGATGGACTGGCCTGGGAGTATGGGGCGCTCTGGCTGCTTGATGATAAAACGGAATCGTTATATAGTCATACCACCTGGCATACCTCCTCGATTCACGCCAGCGATTTTGAGTTCACCACGCGGCAGGCAAGGTTCCTCCCAGACAGCTTAAGCTTGCCTGGGCGCGTATGGTCTTCAGGCGTGCCTGTATGGGTACGTGATATCACCAAAGAGCGAAACTTTTATCGTCAGCCTAAGGCGCGTCGTGAAGGTCTGCATGGAGCGTTTGCGTTCCCGATTCAGGGCAGCACTGGCGTACTCGGCATCATTGAATTATTCAGCTACGAGATACGGCAGCCCGATAAAGAACTTCTGCAAAGCGTAATCACGCTTGGCAAGCAGATTGGTCAGTTTATTGAGAGGCGGCGTGGGGAGGAAGAACGTGTCCAGCTTTTAGCAGGTGAGGTAGTAGCGCATGCCAACCAGCTTGAGGCCATTATTGAGGCAATTGCTGATGGCGTCTTTATATTTGACCGTGAAGCAAATCTCGTGCAGGCAAATGGCGCGGGACGTGAAATTCTGGGGTTTGAGTGGAATCCTGAGTTTATGGAACTGCCCGCCGATGAGCGTTTGCGGCAGTTAGTGATGCGAGACGAAGATAGGCTGCTGCTGTCGCAAGAGCAATGGCCAGTGATGCGTATCTTGCATGGTGAAACGCTCAAAGGCGCCAATGCGCCTGATATCATCTTTCAAACGTTGGATGGGCATGATTTGCACGTCAATGTGACCGGCGCACCTGTGCGTGATTCGCAGGAGCAGATTATCGGCGGCGTCATGGTAGTGCGCGATGTGACCAAACGACGTGAGTTAGAGGTGCGAACCCACGAGTCGCTGCATGCGTTGCTGGCAATGGCGGAGGAACTGGTGCAACTGCCAGCAGAAGGTGAAGAGGGTGCCGCGGCGCGAGAAATAGAATCCGATCCACTGATAGCCATAAAAAAGGTAGCACACCACCTGGCTGCACTGACCTGCGGCGTCCTGGGATGCCGCCGCGTGGGGATCACCATTGTAGAGCCGGAGACGGAAATCGTGCGGGCCGTCGCCGTTGTTGGATTGACCTCGGAACAAGAACGGCAGTGGTGGGAGGAGCAGCGAGCGCAGGAGAGCAGCCTGAAAGATAACCCCACGCCAGAACTGGTTGCCGCGCTGCGCGCAGATGAAGCGCTGATTCTGGATATGACACAACCCCCTTTCAAAGATCAGCCGAACAACTGCGGTATACGTGTCATATTAAGCGTACCCATGATGCTGGCGGGTCGGCTCGCGGGCATCATGACGCTGGATTATGGCAGCCTGGATCACGAATACACACAGGAGGAGATCGCGCTGGCCAAAACGGTGGCGAAACTGGCGGCACTGGTAATCGAGCGAGAGAGGCTTTTGCGCGATCGTGCGGAGGCGCGCGCGAACGAAATGGCCCTGCGGAAGTCTCACCGGCGCATGGATGAATTTTTGGGTATGGCCAGCCACGAGCTGAGAACGCCTCTGACGACCATCAAAGGCAATGTGCAGTTATCGAAACGGCAGTTGAAAGGTATACTGGATAGGGGAAAATCGTCCGATGAATTGAGCGGCAAAATCGAAGCCGTACAGGAAATGCTTGAACGGACAGATAGCCAGGTGAATTTTATGAATCGCCTGGTAGGTGATCTGCTGGATGCCTCGCGTATTTCGGCCAATATGCTGAAGCTGAGTTTCCAGCCTGAACTGTGCAACCTTCCTGAGATTGTGCGAGAAACAGTCCAGAGTCAGCACAGGATATTCCTGAAGCGTACCGTGCGCCTGCATGTCCCATCAGGAGAAAGCGTGCCGATCATGGCTGATGCGGAGCGTATTGGACAGGTAGTGACCAATTATTTGACCAATGCGCTCAAGTACTCCGCGGCTGATCGTCCGGTGGATGTTACGATACAGGTGGAGGGAAAGGTGGCGAAGCTATCGGTGCGAGACGAAGGGCCGGGCCTTTCGATACAAGAGCAGGAACGTATCTGGGAGTACTTTTACCAGTCTCCAGGGATAGAGGTGCAGAGTGGGTCCAGTGTGGGATTGGGACTTGGTTTGCATATCTGCCGGACAATCATTGAACTTCATCACGGGCAGGTTGGCGTGAAAAGCGCGCCTGGCGAGGGGTCCACCTTCTGGTTTACATTACCTTTAGCAGATGAGGTATAATGTAGTAATATGAATAGACGAGAGTGAAGAATAGTCATGAAGCTTCGGAATTGGGTAACGCTGGCAGGTGTCGCAGCGGGTGCGCTGGGCGTTGGGATAGTGGCAAAGAGTTTTTTACCGCAGCGTTTTGCGTTGGATACATGGGATGATGAACCGCTGAAGCTCTCGGAAAAAAATGCGCGAGAGAGCCAGGAGGCGTTGGATCTGCCGGATGTGGAGGTTGCTTTTTTGCGCTGCGGCACTGCGAGCGTGCCTGAGTGGGTTGCCGTGCGCGGCGCGTTGTTCGCTCCGGTGGATATCGCGCACAGCGCCGTGCTGGTGCGCCATCCAAAGGCCACATTCCTGTACGATACGGGTCTCTGCACGGACGTTCACGCGTACCTCGCCAATCAATCCTTCCTCTTTCGCAAGACTCTGGCGAACTTTGTATTTGAGCAGTCGCTGAGTAGTCATCTCAAATCGCCTGGTCCAGGGCCGGGTACTATTGATTTCGCCTTGCTTTCTCATCTGCACTGGGATCATGTCAGCGGCATACCGGATATTCCAGGCGTACCACTGCGCGTCAATCGTGTCGAGTACGAGGCGGCGCGCCTCGGTCTGCTGGATGCCTATCATGGACTGACGCGCCACTTGATGGGCGATAATCCCCTGGAATTATTTGACTGCGCTGGCCCGGTCTATGAAGGATTTCGTAGCAGTTACGATCTGTTTGGAGATGGCTCGATCGTGCTCGTTCCTTTGCCCGGCCACACGGCGGGGAATACCGGCATGTTTATCAATCGCGCCAATGGGCCGCGCCTGTTTATCCTGGGCGATGCTGCCTGGGTGGCGGCGAACTACCTGCGCCCGGCCACCATGCATCCGCTCATCTGGAACGCAGTCAGCAGCGATGACGCGACCGGCCGCCAGACGCTCGTTCAGTTACACCACTTCGCGCTTGCGCATCCTGAGATTCCATTGATCGCCATGCATGATGGGGCCATACAGCGGCAATTTATGCAGACTGAACACAGTCGCCGCAACGTCGTGGAACAGAAACAGTAGAGTTTGCTGGCAACTCAACAAACGTGTTATACTTGCTCAACTATAATCGAACAGTTGTGTTGTAAGAGAGAAAAAAGCGCATGAGACAGACCCTGACTGATAAGCGAGGCCACCCGCTGAAACAGATGAGCTTGCAAAAAAGGGTAGAGCTACGCAAACTCTATAAAGCTCAAATGCCCAAGTGGCGACATCCTGTGACGGGCTATCTTGCCAGCATCCCCACTGTTGGGCTGGGGCTGCTGATAGTGGTATTTGCGAAGATGATCCTCTCGAACGATTTCGTCTTTCCGGGCATGCTGATGGTGCTCTCTGTTCTGGTTGTTTCGCTCTTTTGGGGGGTTGGTCCGGCGCTTTTTTCTGTGGCACTGGGCGCGGCTGCACTCGATTATTTTTATTTACCCCCAGTTGAACAGTTTGATATCACTACCTCGCGTGGGTTAGTGCAGGTGCTGCCGTTCGCGGTGGTTGGCTGTATTATCGCGTTTATTACGGCACAGCGTGAAGCGGCGCGCATGCGCGCGCTCATCGCTGAAGAAGAAGCGATCGAGCGCGCCGATGAGCTTGAAAAAGTCAATAAACAGCTTGAGCAAGCGGACCACTTGAAAGATCAGTTTCTCTCGATGGCGTCCCACGAGTTAAAGACGCCGATTACCACCATTCGCGGGCAGGCGCAGATTGCGCTACGTCGTATGTCTAAACAAGGTGATCTCTCAAAAGAACAGGCCACGACGAGCGAGGCGCTACGCAAAATTGACGAGCAGACGCAGCGATTGAATAGTTTAGTCGATGATCTGCTCGATCTCAGCAGTATTCGCGCCGGCAAGGTTGGTTTGCAGTTGCAGCAGTGTGACCTGGTGGAGGTATGTCGCGAAGTGGTTGAGGACCAGCGTCTGCTCACCAATCGCGTCATCGAGCTGCAAAAGCCTGGAGGGGCGGTGACGCTGCGAGGTGACTGTAATCGACTGGGCCAGGTTGTGGTTAACCTGGTGAGCAACGCGCTGAAATATTCGGCGGAAGAGCAGCCGGTGTGCGTGCGTCTCCAGCGCGATGATGCGATGGCTGTGATTACCGTGCGGGACTATGGAAAAGGCATCGCTGAAGACCAGCAAAAGCAGATCTTTGAGCCTTTTTATCGCACACCTGACGCGCAAACTTCGTCAAAGCGAGGCATGGGGCTTGGCCTGGCGATCTGTAAGGATATAGTGGAGCGACATAGTGGACGTATCTGGTGCGATTCTACGCCTGGCGAGGGCACCATCTTTACCATTGAACTCCCTCTCCGCTAGCAGGCTAGTACACCATCACCTCATCAATGGTCTGTAGCAACTCCTGTATTCTGAAAGGCTTGCGTACGATAGGCACCGACGGTAATTGCCTGTGCACCTCCTCCAGCTCTTTCTGGCTGCATGCTGAAATGATGACGATGGGTAGGAGTTCCTGGGGAATGGCCCTGCGAATAGTGTGAATGGCCTCTAAGCCTGATATATTGCCTGGGAGGAGGAGATCAACCAGTAAGAGATCGTAGGGTAAAGGAGTACGAACGCGCTCACCATTAAACAGCGTGTCCAGGAGCGAGGTGCTGTCGGGATATTTATGCACCGTATGTCCCATCATTTCCAGTGCTCTGGAGAGATAATCAAGGATAGATGGGTTGTCTTCCAGTAGGGCAATCTTCACGCGCCATTCCCTCTTAGTGCAATGCTCACTGTTCCCTACGTCCATTATACCTGGTATCTCTCCTATAGCATAGTTTACATGACCAAAGTCATAGGTATGCAGCACTATTACATGGTTGTCCAGCCAACGATTGACAACTGCGTTCCATCTGCGATGGATGCGAATGATTGAGGCGCGCCGCCATTGAGCGATGCCGTGTAGAGCGTATAGGTTTCGGGATAGCTCCCCCTGGTGAGCGTTTGAAACGCGTACCTGGTGCCATCGCGCGAGACGTTCGACCAGGGATTCTGCGAAAACTGGCAGAGAGAGGTCGTAGTGCCTTTGGCTTCGGTGGTGAGGCGTGTCAGGTTGGTACCATCCGTATTGACTTTCCAAATCCCGTTCTGACTGGGATCGATGGGGTGGTTAACACTGAAATTCTCGACTAGCAGTAACAGCGTGCCACTTGAGATCGCTCGTACTGCCGCGATACCCAGCGTTTGACTGGTGAGGATGATCTTAGGCGAACCGCCTGATGCTGGCTCTGTATTGATAGTGCTCGGCCCTTCTCGTGTCCCCAATATGCATGACCCACTGCAGTTCGGCGCGCTGATACCACTGCACTGATTGACGAAGAGTGTGCTGCCATCAAAGCTGCTATCAGCATCCCAGCAGGGATAATTGAAAGGAGGGCTGAACTTCTGCTGGAAGATGGTGGTGATATCACTCATCTTCTGGTTGGGGCCGCGACTGGTATCGAGAAGACCGAGGCTGTCGTCAGGAGCGATGGCGAAATTCGCAAATCTCACGTAGGCTCGCGTATTATCAAGCCAGGTAACCAGTGAACCAACAAACTGTATGTGCAAGGGTACTCCACTATCGCTGGGCTTTACTTCCAACTGTATCGTTCCACTTTTTAGATTCAGCAGGTATATACCCGCGGGACCCTGGGGAGCGGCAGAAAGATTGAAGAGGACAGATTGCTCGTTGGCAGACAAGAGAACATTAGTGATGTCTCCATTGGCGATGCAGTAGAGCGTTTGCAGGCCCTTTCCATCCATGCGCACCATCTGTAATATGCTTTGCGTGTTCGCCTTCGAAACAAAGATGAGCCATTGTCCGTCGGCTGACACCTGTGCCTCGGAGATGTATACACCGGGTAACTTGACGATCTCGGTTTTATTGCCACTTGTAAGATCGTAGCGTTTCAAGGTGCTGGTGGTTCCGGTGCCTTGATGCTCACTGACGAGGTAGACGATGTTCTGATGGCTGCCCAGCGCCAGGGGAGCCGTTACCCAGGCTCTTGCTGTGCCAGCCACCGGGCAGGAGGTTTGTGTGGGTGGCACGGCGACGGTAGTAACTGTGGGGGTGACGCGTGCCGTACTGCTGCTTGTAGGAGTTGTTGTCGGGGGTGGTGAGCCTCCCGTTGAGCAGGATGCAAATAAGAACACGAGGCCTATGAGGATAAATGTGTAGCGAAAGGTGCGAGGTGAATACATAATCTTCTCCCTGTGTAAGCTTTTCTCATTTGTGGGTCAACACGCATGCTCTCACAAAACTGACTGCTTACAGCACTTAACCTACCAACTATACACGGGGAGAGGGCGGGATTCACAGTGCATATTTCACAGAAAAACTGTGTGGGTGCTCACACGATGAATACAAATATAGCCAGGGCGACCGCCAGGGTCGCCCGTACAATACCAGGTTGCCTGTTTTCCACGTCAATGTGTATTGTACGGGCGACCCTGGCGGTCGCCCTGGAAAATCGGTGGTATGTCTTTGACAACAAGTTCCTTAACTTATTATAATTAACTTCATGGTTAACGATTCATCACAGCGGCTCGATACGGTTTTTCTGGCGCTCTCTGATCCCACACGGCGGGCCATATTAGAGCGCCTGGTGCGTGGAGAAGCTTCTGGGACGGAACTGGCCCGGCCTTTCTCGATATCGGTCCCGGCGATCTCCAAACATTTGCGTGTGCTCGAAAACGCGGATCTCATCCTGCGCAGGAAGGATGGACGGGTTCATCGTTTTCGCCTTGCCGCCAGGTCAATGCGCGAGGCCGCGGCGTGGCTTGAGCAATACCGGCAGTTTTGGGAAACGCAATTTGACGCGCTGGCAAACTACCTGGAAGCTACTTCTGAAGAGGAGAAAAACGGAAATGACGACTCAAAATAACCGCTGAGTTGGGTCCAGTGGTTTCCGAGATGCTGTCTTCTCGCATAATACTCGAGATCACGCGTCCAGCAGATATACGTATCTTCCTCTATCAATTTTTTCCTCCATTGATGGTAGATGTTCTCGTGCAGCATTAACCACCATGTCAGTAAGTTGAAGTAGCGCTCCTTGTCAATCTCATCTAACTCGTCAAAGCGCTGTGTCGCTTGCCGCCAGAGCACTGTCAACGCACGATCTTGAGCAAGTTGGAAATTGAAGGGAGAAGATAGCTCCACGAGCTTTTGGGTATTGGTTGTCCTGGTCAGTCTTGTGTTCTCGCGCAATTGATACCAGACCAGGGCAATGGAGACGACGAAAAGAAATCCTTGAACAATAATAGCGATACTCGCCAGATCGCTTAATGACATACTGCCTGCTCCTGGAAATGCTTTCATCAACAATCAAACAGTACACATGATACTATATGGACAAAATAAAACTCCTGAACTTCGAAAGTTCAGGAGTTTTGGCAGGGGTGGCAAGGCTCGAACTCGCGACATTCCGTTTTGGAGACGGACGCTCTACCAACTGAGCTACACCCCTAGATAATGTGCCATAATGATAGCAGAGCGAGAAGGATTTGTCAAGGCCACAAGGCGTTCCGTGCGCCTTAATTCGCAAATAACTCATGATTAATCTCCCTCTTGGAGGTCGCCATAGTAAAGGGGAAAACCCATGAGTACAACAGCCGAGCAAATAACCGTTATCACTCGTACCACCTTCCGTGATGGGTTTACTCAAGGGAAACGAGGGTTTTACCGTGCTATCAATATCGGCAATCAGGTGAAAGAAGACGTCATTGTTGATATTGTTCGCAATCTGACAGAGATTGTCATTGAGGGCTGGTTATCTGAAGACCTCTTACGTCGCGATGTAAGTATCCTTGTGGGAATACTCACCAATTGCACAGGCTTGGTTTAGACCGGGAAACGTTATTCCACATTCTTGTACAAAGGACACAAAGAGGAGTAAAACACATGGCGAGGGATACGTCACAACAAGGCTTAGTTTCCCAAACTGCTGTATTGAACCGTTTGGTGCAGTTGGGGTTTGAGGTGCTGCTGCCCTGGGCGGATCATCTTGGATACGATTTGGCCTACTATGTGACGACAGAGGAACGGCACTTTGGGTTCTTTGTTCATAGGGACAGTCGCCTTGTTCGCATCCAATGCAAAACAGCGTGGCTCTCAAAGGATGGAACCTACCTGGAGTTTAACACTTCCACTGTTTCGGTGAGAAAACGCGGGAACAACAAGAAGTCTGGTTATAAAGGGAAGGCTGAATACTTTGCCATTTATAGCCCTGATACAGGAAAAGTCTACATAGTAGCAGTCGATGAGGCAACGGAGGGCAATATGAATTTGCGGTTTAAGAGCGCAGGTGTGCTACGAAGTAATGGCAGACAAAGCTGGCGTGTTTCTTACGAGGAGGCAATTACAAGCGGAGTAAGGTACAATTGGGCAGAGGACTACGAAATATAGCAGAGCGATCGCTCTACCCATTAAGCTACATCTCTAAGGGGCGGAGAGGGTGTGAGTAGAACCCACGGGGGAGGATAAATCCCCAAGCGATTAGCAATCGCTCGCACTAGGCCACTATGCGACCTCTCCTCAAAAGACTTTCCAGGTTGGTTGATATTCCAATAGGGCCGTATAAAACTGTAAACCATGTGCGCAAACCGCCGCACCAGGCCACTATGCGACCTCTCCATGCTTTGCTTTCACGTTGCTTCTATCCCCGTGCAAACGAGTGACGCTCTGAAGGGATAACTGCTGCGTTCCATCCACGATATTACCATACTGTGAGGGTGGTGTCAATCAGGAATTTTGGGGTATTTTCCACGCATTTTCTGCGCTATAGAGGGGTTTTCCGCGCGCGGGCTGAGAAAAAGAAGGTATGCTTTCCTGGAGCATTGTGGCAACGGGGCTGAAAGAGAGGCACGAGTTCAGTGTACTCACCTGGGGGCCCTGTTCTAGTCGTAAAGGCTCCTCCCGCTCCGCGTGAGAAGGCACGCCCACGAGGAGGGAGGAAGCCTGGAGGGAAGACGGCTCACGAGACATCAATCGAATCTACTTGCACGGTGTTGCTCCCTTGAATAACAGAAACATGCTGCGGCGCGTTTACAATGTGCAAGGGAACACGACTCAGCATGGCTTCGCTTGTACCAAGTGGAACATTATAGGGCAGTAGGGCAAAGCCCACATGAGCCAACCCGTGCGGCACATTCCCGACGTATAATGGACTGCTCTCTGTACGTACAATCGTGCCGGGTTTCCAGGAACTGCTGGGGCACCAGGAGATAGCAGGAAAATCAGTGCTTGAAAGCTCCTCTTTCTCGTCCTCACCGAGCAGCACCGTCAAGACCTTTAGCGTGGGAATATTCGCAGCGTTGACTCTCCAGTAAGCAGTGACTCGCATGAGCGGCATGATGATCTGGAATGACTGGGGAGGCGTGATACTGTATCCGATCAGGCTGATGCTGCTCTGGGGACCATCCTGCGGGTCAAAATCAACCTGGAGCGCCTGTGGCACTTCTTGAGGTGATACGCGCGAGAATGAGCAAAACGAAGCCGGCAGATCAGGCACAAGGTCATTGTCTGACTGCACCCCAGAAAAGGACGAGACACCCGGAGGAGGAAGTCCGCGTTTAAGCAGGAGATAGCCATCCTGAGCGACTACGACTCCATAATGACCACTCAGCAACACCTTCTTCACTTCGATGGTATATGAAGGCGGATAGAAAGGATAGGTATCGCCGGTGATATCCAGAAAGATATAATCAGCGGTATCGTCAGCGTAAGGAAAAAGGTAAATATGACTGCGTTCACTTAGATGAGGTACCAGGCCGGTTTGCGCAGAGATCGAGGCCGATGGACGAATCATCGGAATAATGTGTTCTGCGACCTGGTCATGTGGTGAAACGTTCGGCCAGGAAAACGCCCTGGAAAAGGGAAGCGCACCATACGTGAAGTCCTGGTGGACGACAGCAAAGAGCGTAAAGCCTACCAGCAAGAACAGCAGTGCAGGCTGCACCCAACGAATAGCAGGACGAACCGGGAGAGCAGGTTGGATGTGCTCCGCCTGATCAGCTTCCCCATACTGGGCCTGTTGTACTTGCCGCTCGCGCATGTACTTTACGAGCCACCGCGCTACCCAGGTTATCAGCACTATCGCCTCGATGGTGGCAAAGATGAGCACGGGCACAATCTCGGCGTTGTACTGGTACACACCGAGGTACTGGTTGCGGTCTGAACTCAGCAGATTCAAGGCGATGGAAGGGAACGCCAATACGAGTATCCAGGGAGCCAGGAGGGGGAGATATCCGGCGGGAGCCAGGAGTATCCTGAGGTACTGGCGATGTGTCGGCTCGAGCAGGTGCTGGGATATCACCGCTCGTGGATGCCGCAAGAAGTAAGAGATGATCTGTGACGGGCTACTGCCTAGATAAGAGTAGCGTGAGGACAGGAGTGGGTGTCCGGTCGGACTGATGAAGTGGTAGATCAACAGTGCCGTGCCAATCCAGGCAATACTCAGCCCTACCAACGCCAGGCCACTTCGCCAGCGCTGCTGAAAGATGATTGACCACAGGCCAAACATGGCGATGACGACCGGTATCTCTTCTTTACAGGCCATCGAAAGAATGGCAAAGACGAACAGCCAGGGGGTGCGCCGGGTATACATGAAATACAGGGTAAAGAGCAGCAGGGCACCAGTCATCGTTACCGCGTGAAAATCGAAGATTTCGGCCTGTTGCAGCGCGGGATAGAGCAAATAGAGGATGGCGATGCCTACAGCAGCCAGTTCATTCCTCAGTCGCAGACGCGCCAGCCAGAAGGCGGGAAATGCCCCGCTTGCCACTACCAGTGTTTGCAGGACCAGCAATGTTTTTGGGCCAGAGATAATCAGGTAGAACAGCGACAGCAGGAAAAGTACCGGCTCGAAATGGATAGCGAAGCGCGGGATGCCATTGAGGCTAAAACAGTTCGTATCGCTGACAATATTGCAAACGGTTTGATGGAAGAGTTGCCCGTGTGTCAGGCTCCAGACAGCCTGGTCGTATGTACCCAGGTCTTCAGCGGAAGTGAGGTACGCATCCTGGCGCCCAAGATGCACAAAAATGAAATAGGTCGAGAAGATAGCCGCCGCAAAAGCAACCAGGCCAAGAGCAATCCAGAATAAGCGTGTGCGGGCCATTGGTTCAGGAGCGGGATAGCGATAGAGACGACTTCGCCACACCGCTACATGTTTTCGCCATGTCATAGTATTTCCCCAAATACCTTGAAAGAAAGAGTAACAGTCGCAAGGACAGCCTATACTATCGGGCGCGTTTTGACAAGAATTTGTCTGCTTGATAGCCCAAATATATCAAGGGAGCAAGCCCTGTAGGGATATACACGCTTAAATTCAGAAAATAGATATAATGAAAGTGGAAAAGATAGCATCTCAGCAGAAAGAGTATATTCATGACCAGCATGTATAATTTGGGCTCTCGTCAATTACAGGATCGGTTCGATAGTCAGCGGATCGCTGATATTACTGTGGCAGATTCGCGGGGAACGCGTAAAACTTATCCGGCGGTGGATTGGGTGAGCCGTACTCCATGGTGATAGCATCGTGCGAGCTCAGGATCACTTCGGTATGGAGTGGCGAAGTGACCACGCCGTTGAACGGTTTGCCATTCACGAAGATTTGCCATCCAGTTGATTGCGTCATTTGCGGGGGGAAGTTGAGACTGGCAAAGCCCACTTGCCAGAGCGTCAAGAAATCGTCTAAGGCCAGGTTGTGCAGCTTCTGGGGAGCCTCGATATGGACGATACCGTCATCGGTATGGGTGTGCATCCAGTAGAAACAACTGCCATCGGAGGCGATGCCTATATCCTGCGGAATCGTTACCATTTTTCCCTGGATATAGATCGTGAGATGGACGTGAATATGATAGCCGAACTGTTCCGCGCTATCGCAGGAGAGACCGCTGATGGGCGGATTGGCGCTATTTTTGGCGACGATGTTCTGGATTTCCAGGTAGATGAAACCGGTCAGGCCCAGCAGGAGAACGCACACGCTGATGGCGGACCACAACAGGATGCGCGCCCGGTGCTGCTGTTTGCGGCGCAGCATACGCGCCGCGCGCCGCTCTTGACGGAGTTCTTCCTGTTCGGGGTCGGTATGCGGGATTAACTGCTGGGTATCCATTCCATCTCCTCGATAGGACGTAGAAAGTGTTCTCTTTTCATTGTATGCAACGGGGTAAATATGCGCTAGTAACAACGTTGGATAGATGGGGGGTGCATTTTTATATGTTTACAATGAGCGCAAATGTTTATGTATCCATCATCGCTTGTCTTGTTGCTTGTTTCATTTAATGTGTGTTGAAATAGCAACTTCAATGATACTTTCATCACCACATCTTAGCTCACTTCGTCACTTTAATTATACCTGCTCCTCTTACTGTTCAAAAGGGGATATACGTCCTCGAGTAAACATTGGAAGATAGGAGATTAGAAGACAAGGAGAAACTGCACATGGGAGTCATTTCTCGTCAGCGTTGGCGCATCACCCTACTTTCGGTTGTTACCCTTAGCGCTCTATTTTTTTCCCTCGCCTTCGTCGGCGCATCACCCGTGCATGGGGCAGGGCAACTCACCCAGATAAGTAGTGACCCGTACACCAACCCCGATAGTAATCACAAGACGCAAGTTGAGCCTGACACCTTTGCCTTTGGCAACACCATCGTGTCCGCCTTCCAGTCTGGCCGCTTTTTCGATGGTGGAGGATCCAACATCGGTTTTGCGACTTCGACCAATGCTGGTGAAACCTGGACACACGGTTTCATCCCCTCGTCTACCGTCAACGCGACACCACCGGGGATATATCTCCGTGCCAGTGACGCTTCGGTTGCCTACGATGCCAAACACAAGGTCTGGCTGATTTCATGGCTGGGCATTAAGAATCCTAGCACGGGACCTGTCGATGTGCTCGTGAGTCGTTCGACTGATGGAGGACTGACATTTGGCAAACCCGTCGTGGTGAATGCTTCCGGTGATTTTAACGACAAAAACTGGTCGGTCTGCGATGACACAGCCAGTAGCCCCTTCTATGGCCACTGCTATACCGAGTTCGACGACTTTACCAAACTCAACCGCGTCCAGTTGAGCACCTCTAGCAATGGTGGATTGACGTGGGGCGCGGCAAAGACGACTCCCGACCATACCTGCGTCATCGGTGGACAACCGCTCGTGCAGCCCAATGGGAACGTCATCGTCCCCATAGACGATTGTCTTGAGACGGCGATCCTGTCTATCAGGTCCACTGATGGTGGTGCGACCTGGTCCAGACCGGTCCTTGCTGCACAACTTCTCAATGACGGTCATCCCGGCAATATTCGTTCTCCTGACCTTCCCTCTGCTGAAATTGACAAATCGGGCAGAGTGTACGTGGTCTGGACAGACTGCCGGTTTGAATCCGCCTGCAATGCCGGGAACAATGATCTCCTGCTGATCTCCTCGGCCGATGGCGTCAACTGGACGCTGCCAAAGCGCATCCCGGCCGCCCCGGTCGGCAGTGGTACCGATTTTCTCATTCCTGGCCTGGGCGTTGACAGGAGTACGTCTGGCAGCTCCGCCCATCTTGGGCTTGTCTACTACTACTTCCCGACCATAAATTGCACTCCCAGCACCTGTCAGCTCAATGTCGGCTTCATCTCCTCCACCAACGGGGGGAAGAGTTGGAGTGCGGCAGAGCAACTGGCCGGACCGATGACACTGACGTGGCTACCGCTTACCACACAGGGGTACATGGTAGCTGATTACCTCTCGACTTCCATTGTGCCCGGTGATGATGACGCCACTCCTGTCTTTCAGGTGGCTTTCCCGCCAACACCGCCACCAAACTGTTCCAGCCCGTCGGGCGCTCCAGGCCAGGGCTGTCACCAGGCCACGTATACGACGCCTGAAGATCTGCTGAAGATCATCGGAGGTTCAAGCGTCTCGAATGATGTGGCCCCGTCTAATGTGAGTAAGCCGGGGTTGTCTTCTCCCGCAACCGCCTTCTAACTGTAGCAGCGTACTTTTAGAGATACGAGTGTAGGCCGTCGCTCTTCGTAGGAGTGGCGGCCTACGTTTGTTAATCTGAATGGGCTGCTATAGAACTCACTGCCCGTTTTCTTTTTCTCTCAGGCGTATATATCATGCAATGGATGCATCAGTAATTCGTCAGTGGACGCTGAAGTTTCATGCGAACCCGCAGGCAAGAACGGGATAAGGTTCTGCAAGATAGTGACTTCTGGTATCGTTTCGTCGGGACGCCCAAGCAAGTAGCCCTGCCCATACTGCACCTTGAGTTGTTGTACCAAGGCGAGCATCTCCGGGGTTTCAATGCCTTCTGCAATCACAGATATGCCTGATTCTCGTGCGATGGCGAGGATACCGACAAGGACACTGTATGCCGCCCGATCGGTGAGCGCCCGGCTCAACACTGCGCGATCAATTTTCACGAAATCAACTGATAGCTGACTGAGCATCTCCAGGCCTGCATTTCCTGCCCCTGCGTCGTCGAGTGCGACCTGGAAACCCATCAAGCGCAAGAACTTGACTTTCTGCACGATCTCGTCAAGCTCGACGATGGAGCGCTCGGTAATCTCCAGCACCACGCGGGACGGTGACAGACCGGCCGAGATGGTCGCTTCCAGAAGAGTGGCCCCGGTGAGCAGATCATGGACGAGCGTCTGGGGAGTCAGGTTCAGGAATAGAAGGGCATCAGCGGGTAGCTCTGCCGCACGAGCCAGGATGGCCCGAATACATACGACATCGAGTTTGTGCGCCCGTCCGAGCTTCTCAGCAATATCGAACGCTTCTTGAGGTCCGGCGAAACCATATTCTGTCCCCGGTCGTGTGAGCGCCTCGAAGGAGAGCAGGCGGCCACTTTCCAGGTCCCAGATCGGTTGGAAGGCTACGGAGACGTTACCCTCGGCGAGCAAACGACGCAAGGCGTGAGCCCTGGCCGAGGAGATGATCGAGACCCGATCTCGAATGTCCTCAAATGTTACCACGGTATTGCGGCTCCGTCGCCTGGCTTCAGAGAGAGCCGCATTGGCTTGTTCTTGTGGCATCTCTGCATCGCCCCCGCCTGACTCTGAGACTGCAATACCGATACTCACTGTTGCGCCCAAAAGATGGGACTTAGTGTCCTGGCGCAGTTGTTCCATCGCTATGGCCGCATCTGACAAGGTCGTATTCGGCAGGATCACCGCGAAATCGTCGCCACTTAAGCGATAGGTGTAAGCCGAGAGTTTGGTCTCACGCAGCATAGATCCAAGTGCGGTCAGGACGCGATCTCCCTCGATGTGCCCATACTCATCGCTGCATATCCTGCATGTAGGCACGGTGATTTCCCAATCCGGTCAGGTTGTCAGTGAGCGCCGCCTGTGCGAGTCGGGTGATCTCATCTTTCGTCGCTTGCTCGAGTTTGCGCTGGGAGAAACGCAGCGCGGCCCAGAAAATACTCAGCAGGATGAGACCAAGAATAAACGCAAGAGGAGTGCCGATGAGGATCGCGCGTTGTCTCTGGTTGAGTTCATCCAGGCTTTGATTCGCCTGCGTATGGTGTGTGTCAGCAGCCGTATCCACCAGGTGTATTATGGGGCTGTACAGTGGATCAACTTCCGTGTCGTCAATCGTTTCCGCGTGGCTACGATCTCCTACATCAATCGCACTGAACAACTTGTTGATGGCGAGAAAATAGCGCTGCTGAAGTGCACCTACCTGCTGCACAAGGGAACGATCATCTGCTCCACCGTCGTGTGACAAGAGCTGAAAAAGCTGAATGAGCGAAGCGTTGACCTCACGCTCTTGCGTTCGTAGCTGTGGACCTGGCTCAGCCTGATAGTGCCAATCGATCGTTTCCTGAGAACCAACGAGAAGGTGAGCCTCATTATATAAGTCGCTTAACTGTATCGCTGCCCTGGTACGGCTACTTATCTCGCCGGTGGACACCGCTGTCCAGATCGCAAAGCCTGTCAGTGCCAGAAGAACCAGAGCTATGCCCAGAGAACACAAGCGGCTCATAAGATAGGTCTTTTTCAAGCTTCGCACGCCTTTCTCTCCTTGGATGCCGGGTAATGAAGAGAACAGGTACCTGTTCTCGTTTGGAAGTCAGGAGGAGCATGCTATGTACTCACATCCCACCTCTGTGACATGCAGAGAAAAGCGGCAACCAGAAATCGTCTTACTGGGTCTATCGGCATGCAGGCAAAAGTCAATAGGAGGAGTGGCGTGGGGGCAGGGTCTGTGAATTATTGCAATGCAGGTTATTCAATGCTTGTGATCAAGCCTAATCCTTGCGATGATGCTTTCTCTATGGCGTGTAGAAATGCGGCGGCGTGCGTGGGAAGCACCTCGTCGACCAGGCGAAATGCGGCAGGGATGCCTACCTGTTGATAGCGGAAATTGAGGTAATCTTCTTCTGCCTCTGTCTGGTCTGGGAGAATAGTCCCGTCAAGAGATATCGCCAGTTGCCATACTTCATCGGGAGTGAGGTAGCCTGCGAATGCCCCAAATGGCTCGCCAGCTTCATAGCCAAATGGCATTGCCCGGCGTCCGCATGCCAGGTACTCAAAAAGTGCCATGGCGCGCACTGAGATGCTGGCCAGCCAACCTCTCAGGTGTAACAGGTTGAGTTGATGCCCGATGTGTATACCCTGTGCCGCGACAATAGTCTCCACTTCCTCATCTACGTCCAGATCGACCTGCGCAGTCGTATTTGCCAGCTCTGCGCCAGTCCGGGTACCGGCCACATCGGCCGCCTCCTTCGCTACACTTGCCTCTCTTGCCTCGCTCATATCCTTTTCACTCAACTCCCATGCAAAATGCTCGACATTCTTTGATGGTTCCTCGATCTCTTGCGCCAGTTCGCTTAAACCGGCTTCCTCGAGTAGTGAGAGCAGTTCACTGTGGGTAATTCTATCTTCCGATGATAGCTCTTCGTCGCCGGTATCGACGGTTGCTCCCTCTTCTCCACCTTGACTTCCCTGCCAGGGTAAGCAGAATGTTTCGACGATGGCGCCCCAAACGGAACGCAGCGCGTCCGAGCGTTGATAGAGCTGCGGCGCGTGCTTATACAGATAGCGATCACTGAGGGCGGTGAACTGTTCGGCAGAGCAGAGTTTCAGGTATTCACGGCGGCTATAGGGACCGCGCGGCAGCGTTTGCGCGAATGCGCGGGCGCGCGTCCAGACGCGCAATCGCTGCATAGGGTCAGGCAAAAATCGCTCTTCATAGGCACAGCGCGTTTGCTCGAAGAGCTGCAGAGCTGCAATTTCATCGCCTTCGATCAGCCATTGCTCAAATGCTGGCATGACTTGTTCAGCATATACTCCCCAATCAAAACCATGCAGCTGTACGGCCATAAACTCCTCGTTCGTTCTGCGCCAGAAAATATTTCTGATTTCACGGGTCAAATTGCGCACTATGTTCTATAAGCCTGTTATCTGTAGCATTATATTATATGCACAAAAACGTAGCTCCTGTTTTTGGGGGAGGCAATTTAGTAGAGCGCCCTTTATCGCTATACTGCTGAATCATTGCCCTTAAGTGTGGGTCGCTCAGTATGGCCATATCCGCGGAAAAATCTCCAACCATTTCTTGATCACCTGTAACTGGTTGATCGCCTGTCGCGCGCAGTGAATTGCGCCTGAGCCTTTTTTGAATCGTGGGCGACGACGAATCGATTGAATGGCTGATGCCCGCAAAAGGATCGATGCCTGGTGCGGAATTACTCGTGGGCCGATTGGTGGGCGTGGGATTGTTCGCGTGAGGGGCAGGCTGCTGATTGACTGAGGAAGCATTGGGAAAGGTGGGCATGGCATTAAACGCATTGGGAATGGGCGCGAAGCTGCCAGGAGCGGCAAAACCACCGGGCTGTGGAATGTACTGGTTGTTGCGAGCGCCAGGATTACCCCTCGGCATGTTGGAAAAAGGTGTGATAGTAGGTGCATAAAAAGAACTGTTGCCGGTTGCTGTGAAGGGAGGGCTGAACATATTCGCCTGTTGTTGCAGGTCATCTGTGCGTGTGCGTTTCCAGGGAGCTGCCCCACTGGGAGGCAATTTTTTCGCCGGCATTGGCAGCAGGTGTTTGCGCAAAAAAATCCATCCAGGGATAAACAGGAATCCGACGATCGCAATACCTGACAGGCCAACCACGATGTACATGTAAGGGAAGCCATTGTCCGCCGGTGGGCCCTGATTGTTTGATGGGGTGGGTGTTATGCCTGGCGTTTGATTCTGACCTGTTCCTGGCGTGATAACGGCTGTCGCCGTCGCACTGCCTGCCGGTGTCGGGCCAGGAGTTGTGGTTTGTCCAACAGTTGCCTTTGGTGACGGCTGCTTAGTGGCAGCAGGTGTAGTTGTGGGTGAGGGATTGGGTGTGCCGGTACTTGTGGAAGTCGGTGAAGGCGTGGTCGTTACTGTCGGTGATGAAGTATCGGTAATGGTCGGTTTACCGGCAGCTGCGCGTTTAGCGATTACCTTGCCACTGATCTGCTGAAGAGACACATTTGCATGTGTCGATGTAGCGACGATAATAATGCTGTAGCAAGAAACGCCTAAGAGCATGAACGAAAGAATACCAATGCCGTACTGGAGCAAGGCGGGCCTGGCAAATAGGCGTTTACCCAAACGCATAGGCTTGTGTAATTCTGACGGCGGACCATCTTTCATTTTACTTTTCCTCGACAGCTCCCTGGCACCATTTAGGGAGTTATTTTGTGCTTACTTCATCCAGGCGTGGCCGTGGTGGGGCAAATAAACCTGTCTGGACCTGCCGCCGTAAAGCTTCTAGAGTTGGATCGAGAGGTACGGGCTCCACACCGTTACCGCCTGGCCCAGGCGTCATGCCGGCATAAGATGGCACCGGTGACTTCTGCGACGGGATAAACGAAGGCGGCCCGCCGGGCTGGAAACCATTGGCCGGTGAAGCTAGCTGCGTGGACAAATTAGTTTGAATAGGGACGCTGTCTGGTGGCGGCGTAAAGATACCAGTAGGCCAATTGGGAGGATATGATCCATTTCCGCCGGGATTAGCATTGAACCCGTTGGGAGGTAGTCCTCCATTGTTCATGAAGGTCCCCGGCTGCCTTGACCAGGGACTCGGTGCTGCGCCAGCGGGTGGGAAAGGTAGCCTCACTTGCACCTCTGGCAGCGCGGCCGCAAGTGTTGAACGTCTACGCCGCACAAACAGAACAATGATAATGATAGTAATCAACAGGAAGAGCGTGCCTGCCACACCGCCGACCAGGAGGAGCATGTTGGGTGGATTGGCTGTGCCTCCATTGCTGCCAGAGGTGGTATTGGTTGTTGGCGTCGAATTTCCGCCCGTAGTTTGAGTGATTACTGGAGTGGGCGTTGCGCCTGTTACCGCTGTTGTGCTAGCCTGAACCGTCGGCGTATTTGCGGGAGTCGGGTCGGCTGCCGGCGTAGCGGTCGGTGAGGGCGTAGGCGACGGTGTTCTGCCGGGTGTAGGTGATGGCCGCACCGTCGGCGCATTATAGATAAAATTCACCGATGAAGAGAGTGTCGGCGGTTGTCCACTGCCCACAATCGCCTCTATCATATAAGGTCCGCTTCCCATTGATGTGACCGGCACAATAAAATTCACCTTCGCCACGCCGTTGCTATCTGAAGTAGTACCGTTTATACCAAATTCGACTTGATTACTCATGGATACCCAGTAGAAGTTGACCGCCGTCCCCTGGGGGTAATAGTTTGACGCGGTAATGGTTGCCTGCTGTCTTTCCACCAGTGTGCCAGGAGAGACCGATACCCGTGGTGGCGAGGTTGAGAGTTCGTTAAAGGACCCGGCAATAGCGATAGTGCCGGCAACGGTTACGCATACTGTATAAGTACCCAATGCGGTACCCTGCGGCCAGCGAAACCAACCATTGAAGTTGCCGCCTTGCAAGATGCCAGTTTGTGAATCCGCCACCGTGGAACAGTTGGAGTTACTCATGTAGCCGAAAGTGGCCTGCGTGCCATCAGCCTCAGACCAGCCAGTACCGTTGACCGTAATGGTGGTTCCTACCGGCCCCGAAGTTGGGCCGCTTGTTGCACTGCCTGTTCCGCTATTGCTCACTGCAAAAACATGCGAACGGAATGCTGTAAAGAACAATGCTGCCAGACACAGCATTACGATCCCTACAATCCTGGCACCTCTGACAACCGGCAAAGCGCTCGCTCCCCACTGCGTTTGATTGGTTTGCTTTTGCATAGCGATAATCCTTCATAACCCAGCATCAAGATAGGTGCGAGTGACCTGTAAAACCTGTGTGACTTCCCCCTATGGTGCGAGTGTAGAGGAGGTAGAGTTTATATGTCAAGCAATAGGGCAATTTGTACTACTTTCCTTGCTTCTAGCAGCTCAATCTCAACCTGGTGGTGCTAATGATCTGCCTGTCCATGCCGATAAACAACGGTGAAGCACAGCTTTCACTACTGTGATTGAGTAGAACACCCAGGTCAGGAAAAGTATATGGTCATAGATTCACCGTCCCAGGTAGTTGTGCCACCTGAACAATCGTATTCCCCGGAACTGGCTTTCCAACCTTCTGATATGCCGGAGCAACGCAAGCTGCCGGCAGTGTTGGGGACGCGGGACCTGACGGTATTAATGCTGCTGATTGTTCTATTTGTTGCAAATAATGATGGTGTACAGTTCGGCGGTCCCGCGGCGTTTGTCTACTGGGTGCTGGGTCTGCTCACCTTTCTCGTTCCCTGCGCGTTTGTCACCCGCTGGCTGGCACTGCGCTATCCGGGGCAAGGCGCTCCCTATCTCTGGGCGACACGTATTCTCGGTCAAAGGTGGAGTTTTTTTTCAGCCTTTTGCGCCTGGTTGCCAGGTGTGCTTGCCGTCGTCTCAGCAATACAAACTGGTCTGATCTTCATTCAGTATCTTGTTCCAACGTGGTTTACGACCCCGTTACAGCAAGGTATCGCCATCGTGTTCATCCTGATTGTGCCAACAGCCATCGCCTGTTTGCCGTTGCGCTGGGTCAAACGCATCCTGCTGGTGCTGGCCACTCTTTATGTAAGTGTCTTTCTACTGCTGGGGTTCGCTGGCGTATGGTGGCTTTCGGTGGGACACCCGGCAGCAACAATGTTGACCAGCCCGCAAATGTGGCTGCCCACCCAGGGAAACTTTGCCGTCTACGGAGTAGTCATCCTGGCATATCTTGGTGTGGATATTCCCCTGTTCATGGGTAGCGAGCTTCGTGGTGGAACACCGGGAACCAGGCGTGCCACAGCGTTTGTCTGGTGGGGGTCAGCGATTGCGTTTCTCGCCTACATGATGGGAACCTTTGGCATAATGGTGATTGTGCCGTCTTCTGCATCGAAAGGCATGGGAGCAAATATCCTTGCCATCCAGATGGTTTTTGGTGCAACAGTTGGTACAGCGACGGCGATCGTACTTGCTGTAAGCCAGGTTGCGCTTACCATCGCCTATATCCTCATGTTTTCGCGCTTGCTGGTGGTTGTTGCTCAGGACCGCCGCCTGCCCATATCACTGGCAAAGGTCAATCGCTACGGAGTACCGGCCTTCAGCATCGTTATACAGGGGTTCATTGTCGCTATTGTGGCCGTCCTGTCCCTGATCCTTTTACCAGTGCTCTTTGGCTCAGTGATACGTCCAGATGACCTGGCTTTAGCCATCTATAACGTGCTGCAAGCGGGAACAACCGTTATCTGGGTATGTACGATTGTCCAGCTTTTCTGGTTCGTCCTCTGGCTCCTCTACCAGCGGAAAAATCGTATCGAACTTCCGAGCAGGCAGCGTTTAACCCTACTGGTGATGTCCCTGGTAGGTACCGGGGCCTCTCTGATCGGCATCTGGGCGACCGTTTCCAGTTCCTGGCTACCTACTTTAATTCCCAATAGTAACTGGGCTATACTTGTTCTGGGCATTACGATAATTTCGTTCCTGGTTGGCCTGGTCGCCAGTGAAATCCCACGAGCCCACGCCTTGTTGAGCGAACAGAAGTCTCTCAATGATCGCGAGGTGATGCTGCGCTCGCAATTGCAGGAAGCCTACGATCAACAGCAAGTGATGGTATTGGAACTGGATCAGCTCTATCGAGAACAGGCCCGGGCCGCTATCACCGATGCCGTCACCGGCCTGCCCAATCACCGCGCCATCATGAGCAGGCTCGATGAAGAACTGTCGCGCTGTCAGCGTACCGGCAGCTCGTGCGCTTTCGTCTTTGTAGACCTGGATCATTTCAAACGCGTCAATGATACCTATGGCCACCGCGCCGGTGATGCTATCCTGCGCGAAGTCGGCAGTCGCCTGCGCGCAACGATACGCCTGGAAGACTTTGTGGGACGCTATGGCGGCGAGGAATTTGCCTTCATCTTAACAAAGACAGATGTGCTGGGCGCGAATCAAACGGCGCAGCGTTTACTGACCGCGCTCAACTCACAACCCTTTAATTGGCAGATGGAAGAAACGCAGGCAGTGGCGCCGATTGCCGTCAGTGGCAGTATCGGTGTAGCCATCTATCAACTTCATGGGGTTACGCGTGAAGAACTGATTGAATGCGCGGACCAGGCTATGTACCAGGCCAAAAAGGGTGGCAGGAATCGCGTCTGCATCGCTGACGTGGAGCCTGCTCCTTCAAGGGAAATAATCCTCCCTGATGAGCTGCGCGAAGCAGGTGATCAAAATGTGCGTGAAATCGTAGGTATGCAGGCGCTTACCGCTGCCGCCGCCGCACGTGATGTCGGAACCTGGGTGCACGCCCATCGACTGGTAGAATTTGCCGTCGCCACCGCCCGGAAACTTGGTCAATCTGAGGAAGATTTGCGCCTACTGCGTCTGGGGGCCATCCTGCATGATATCGGTAAGATCGGTATTCCCGACGCCATCCTCTATAAGCCGGGGCCATTGACTGGGGAGGAATGGGTAGTGATGCGCACGCACCCGGATATTGGTCGCCAGATTCTCGAGGAGATAGGCGGCATCTTCCAGCAATTGGCTACCATCGTTGTGGCCCATCACGAACGCTGGGATGGCACGGGCTATCCTAATCAACTGGCAGGCGAAGCCATACCCCTGCATGCTCGTATTCTCACCGTAGTGGATGCATTCGATGCGATAACTTCTCGTCGCGTCTACCGCGGGCCGTTGTCTGTGCTCCAGGCCAGGGCCGAGTTACTACGCTGCTCAGGCAGCCAGTTTGACTCACAGGTGGTAGAGGCATTTCTCCAGGTGCTCGACGAGCAGGGAAATGCCGGTGTGTCAGGCCCACTCGTGGAAGCGCTTCCACCCGAATTAGCGACCGAGGCCAAATAAATCTCTGTGGGGTGGGGACGCTTGCGTCGCCGCCTGGATGCGGGTGTGCACTCCCAACTTGGAGAAGATATTGCTCACATTTCAGCAGCGTGTTCGTGGGAGATTGAAGCTGCCAGAAGAGCATTGCCAACGGTGAGGGTGCTACAAAAACCCTTCAGAATGGCAACCCTTCTGGCAATGATGAAAGCATTTTCAACTTGAACGCTTCCCGCTCAGTATAAAGTATCGAAGTTGTGAAAGGACGAGCAGGCAGCATCTTACAGCCGAGGAACTGTCCTGCTATATCAAACAAGAATTAGCAAAGAACGGGTAGGCTAAAGATGAGTAAGAGGCACTCCTCAAGGGGTGCCTCTAGAACATGTAGAGGAAATCAGCTACGCAAAATCGCGCAGCAGGTGCACCTGGATCGGGTGCCGCAGCGTGCGCAGCGCCTTGACCTCGATCTGACGAATGCGTTCGCGGGTCAACTTAAAGAAGGCGCTCAGCTCCTCCAAAGTATGGCAATGACCATCGTGCAGTCCATAACGGAGTTCGATCACCTGGCGTTCGCGCGAGTTCAGCGTCTCCAGCGCGTGTGTGATCTGGTCACGTAGCGCCTGGTGGGTCACGACGTCCGCCGGAGCCGTTGCGCGCGTATCCTCCAACGTATCGGCCAGGTGGTATTGCTCATCGTCAATCAGGGGCGCATCCAGCGAAATAGGGGTCTCGGCCATGCTTTGCAGTTCAACCACGCGCTCCTTCGTCAGCCTGGCGGCTTGGGCGATCTCCTCCGCGACGGGATCACGTCCCAGTTCCTGGTAGAGATTACGAGCGATGCGTTTAATCTTATAGATCAATTCGACCACGTGTACCGGAATGTGAATTGTGCGCGTATGCTCCGCGACGGCGCGGCTGATCGCCTGGCGGATCCACCAGGTCGCGTAGGTGCTGAAACGGAAGCCGCGCGCGGGATCAAATTTCTGCGCGGCGCGAATGAGTCCCAGGTTGCCCTCCTGCACAAGATCAAGCAGGCCAATCCCATGATTATTGTAGCGTTTGGCGATGCTCACAACCAGGCGTAGATTCGCTTCTACCAATCGCTGCTGCGCCTCCATATCTCCATCCACCACCCGCCACGCCAGGGCCTGTTCCTGTTCGCCGGTCAAAAGGGGAAAACGCCCGATCTCCGCGAGATACTGTCGAATGGCGTTATCAACGCCCAGGTCGTCTTCCGCATCCTCATCCTCACACTCCTCTTCCACCTCCTCGATGTCCTCTTCCTCCTCATCCTCAAATACATCATCCTCCAGGCGCAACATAGGCCGCGTCAGTCGCTGGTCCTCTACACCCTGCAAAGCTCTCTTTGCCAATGCTACCATGTTAAACCACTCCTTTACCTCTAATCCACTTAACACAAATATTTCGGGAATAGATAATCAACCGGAAAATATTTCCAGTTTTCTCCCCCCTGCTCCCTATTCTTGCAAGATATGTGCCAATCTACATATAAACCGATTTTTCAAATGCATCTATGCAGGAAGCGCCTTTTCATGCAGTTTCATTACATGCCCCTGCTACATTCAATAGCGTCAATGCCGGTCGCTTTCCTGGAAATTTTTTCCGTTCGCTGTGGATTTTCCCCCACCTTTGAGCCGTGCTAACACATTTGAGGCGAACCACGCACTTCAACCCAAATTGGCCGAAAAAGCCGTTTATTTCATTGTGTCTGGGACGAAACTCTTGAACAGGTCTGGGGTGACCTTTATTTCACGCTTTTGTTGGATAGGGAACAGGTGGATGAAACAGTATCTCGTAGCGAAAGAATAGACGTATGCAGACGGATAATTGGCTGACAGATAATAATTACGATCAATGTCCTATGTGTAGTAAACTGTTGAGACGCGGAGCAGGGATATGCTACGCCTGTGGTTTTACCCTCAATCCATCGCCTGTATTTCCAACGGCAGCGGCGCAAGCAACATCGGCGGTCTGGATTGATCCCACTATGCATGGCTATCAATACGTTATGCCGCATCAATCTGGTGGTCAGCCCGGAAGGGAACGCGTCGTACCATCTGCCCCCCAACCCAGGAGACAACCCGATCCAACAACGCCCATTCCTCCACGCGCATCCGCGCATCCAGCTCAGCCCGGTACAACTCGCCGCTTTCCGGCCAGCCGGTACTTTGCCAATGGAGGAGAGCAGCATCATAGAACAACGGGGAATCTCAAAGGACCAGTTCCAGCAGCGTCGCCTGTCTGGCAATACGAATCGTCAGATTACGAAGCTGCCGGGAGCCTTCCGGCGCTTTCCATGTTCGTGCCGGAAGCGCCAACACAGCCGCAGCGGCCCGTTCGCGCGCGTGCAACGCGCCGGTTGCCCGAAATCGACGAGATCGATACCGTTCCCCCTGGCTCACCCGGGTCGTCGGTCCCCACTTCCTATACTGCACAGAACGGATACAACCCGCACAACGCACCAACAGCGCCTATTTCTCTGCGCCTCGTACCAGCTCACTCGACCGCGCTACAAGCATCGTCGGGCTCATCCTGGACGGCTGGCGGAGCGAGCGTTTCGCCCTATGCACGGCTGCTGGTGAACCCGTCGAAACGCAGGAAGCGGATCATCACCCTTAATCCGCTGGAGCATTTGCGCTGGTGGCTCTTGCGCCCGGGACGCATCGAATTTATGCTGTGGCTGGGTGGCACTCTGCTTTTGATCGGCGTGACCTGTGTGTTATTGCTCGTTTCAGCATTCAGCTTTCAGTGGTTCATTCCGGGCGTTCCTGCTCCCCTAAGTACAAGCAATAGCGGGACGCAGAGTCATATCGCAAGCATAACTTCATCACCGGGCCTGTGGATGGAACGCGTGGATAAAGGGCTTGTAGTTCCCGGCCAGCCTGTTCAACTGCGCGGGCGTGGCTTCAGTCACTCGAGCCGGGTCACATTTTCTCTTGATGGGTCGCTGCCTTTATCTGATCAAGATGGCAACCCCGGCTCGACGCGCACTGATGACCATGGAACCTTTGATACCACGCTCTGGCTGGGCAGCGGAAACGGATGGACTTCTGGAAGCCATATCATTATAGCGCGAGACGTCGCCACCGGACGGCTTGCAGTCACCAACATTGTGCTGGCCGCCAGCACGAATGGGACCATCGCTACGCCCGTGAGCACTTCAACGCAGGGCGTAACCCATACCCCGACACCTACTACTACGCCAGGTGTGCAAGGCTCTCCGGTCAATAAAACGCCTGTGCCCACGTCACCAACACCGACCACGCCCGTCGCCTCGCCATCTCCATCACCGACGCACGCGCCGACTAACACGCCAACCGTGACACCGACGGTAAAAACCACTCCGACAGTAACACCAACGATGAAAACCACTCCGACTGTGACTCCTACCGGGGCAGCGCACAGTCCAACCGCCAGCCCCTCCACAGGTGGCTCCAACCTGGGCAATGACCTCAATGCGAGCGGAGGTACGTCTTTTGGCGCGCGGCTGACGACTGTTTCTCCACTGGTATGGGTGATGGTGGCGTGTTATAGCCTCTCCATGGCGCTGTTAGGAGTCGCCGGCGTTCTCTACAAACGGCGGCAATAACTGCATAGCATGATGAACCTGGAGAAGCATTGCCCGTATTACATTAGGGGCTGCGATTACAAAAAATCGTACTAGACATTGTGGCCCTGCATGTTATAATTCCTTTGTGATTTGTGTACGTGGGATGTAGTTTTAGAGAGGAGACCTGGCAATGCAATATACAGGTGTAAGCATGACCTCTATTTTCACTCATGAGAAAAGCACCTCAACTATTTCAGATCAGCTGCTCCGTTCCCCCTATGTCCTGGTAGTTGACGACGATGAAGCCATCGTTTCCGTCCTCTTGCTTCTGCTTGAGGGCGAAGGGTTCTCCGGCATCGGTATAACGGATAGCCGCGATGTTTTCCCCTTTTTATCGCAGCTAGATACCGATCAGTTCCCCTCGGTTATCCTCCTGGACTTGATGATGCCAGTGCTATCCGGCTACGAAATTGCCGACAAATTTTCGCAAAGCGAACGCTATCGGCATCTTCCCATCATCATCATGACGGCAGATGGCCGTATTCGCGGTGCCAGCTCCGTTCAGGGAGTGATAGATTACGTCGCGAAACCATTCCAGATCGATGCCTTGCTGACCAAATTGAAGAGCCACCTGGATCGAAGTACTAGCTAATTTGGTTCAGGCAAAGCAAAGTTGAAGACCTCTTTCGTTTACTACTGGTAGATGGGCTGAAGATGGCCCTTTCAGGCTGCTACACAGCAGGCTAGTAGCTTTTTACACACCGCGCATTACAGGTATAACCGATTGACACAAAAAGTTGATACCTTAGAGTCTTGTTCTATTTCATCAGATTGACGATAATTGTTGATATGAGTACTCGTTTCAATAAACCGGGGTCCTTATCAACAAACTCACCAGGGCAGGAGTTGAAGTTTTTGTATGCATCGTAATCGTAGTAGTTTTGCCTTTAGACCTCTTAGACAAGGATTTTCGATCAAATCAACCTATGCTAAAGCTCTTCGTATTGTGTTCGTTTGCTGTTCACTTGTAGCAAGTGTCGCATTCGCATTCGCTGTATTGATTCATGCGCATTCAGCAGCGCACGCGGACCCAACGCTTATTCAAGCGAGGGTGCCACAGTTCAATTCTTCGTTTAACCAGGACCCCTGGGGCATTGCAGTTGATACCGGTGGCAATGTCTGGGTAGCTGAGCCGCAATGCGATCCAAATGTCAGTGCTGTACCCATTTGCGGTCATGCTGTTCAAAGCGGTATTCTTGAATATTCCTCAAGTGGTTTTAACAGTAACTCGTCCCCTATGCAAAAGCTCCAGGTGCCTGCTGGATACTCCAGCCCATTTTTTCTTGCCTTTGATAGCAATGGGAACCTCTGGTTTACCGAGCCTGTCACCAATGCCATCGGGGAATACGATACAAAGGGCAATTGGAACCAGTGGAGCGTCACTACCGCAGGCGCCAGTCCCCTTGATCTGACCTTTGATCAGTTCGGACATCTCTGGTTTACCGAATTGAGCGTCAATAAAATTGGGGAGTTTGATCCGGTAACAGATAAAATGATCAATGAATTTGCGACGCCGACATCTAATAGCCAACCCTATGGCATAACCGGACCAGACCCCACAACGCATTCCATCTGGTTTACCGAAAATAATGCTACTGTTCATCGCATCGGGCAAATCACACCCAGGGCCGATGGCACCATCAGCGGCAGCATTAATGAATACCTGACCAATACGGCTACGGCGCATGGGGGTATCACTCCTCACCTGATCACCTATGATCACCAGGGCCATATCTGGTGGAGCGACGGATATGCTGGCACAATTGGGCAACTGGTCATCAGCCAGGCCTCGAATGGCACGAATCAGGGCGTGACAGAGTATAATGTGCCCGCTCCTGGTTGCTCCGGATCTTGCGGCTCACACATATCTGGCATTGCCGTAGATAGTACCGGCACCGTCTGGTTCGATGATTCGCTCAGCTCACGTTATGGCTCGTTCACTCCAGGAACGAATACATTTAGTATATATGTCATAGGGGGATGCGTCACAGGTAATTCTCACCCACATGATGGGCTGGCCGTCGATGGCAATAATATCTGGATAAGTGAAGAGTTCGGCGATAATCTCGACGAGGCGCTTCCAGGTATGGTTACGAAGCCGACACCATGTTCATCGCCAGTTTCCAGCCCATCGCCGTCTCCCAGTCCGACACTCACTCCGACACCTACAGGTACTCCGCCACCGCCAGTAGCGGTG
>Ga0137384_10000479_pt1 | contig 30498 bp, 20 predicted proteins | sample SagtaG_2_FD_104922 | JGI IMG/M metagenome (GOLD analysis project Ga0137384, IMG submission 104922) | Vadose zone soil microbial communities from Sagehorn Ranch, Mendocino, California, USA - Sage2_R_60_16 metaG | ecosystem: Environmental > Terrestrial > Soil > Vadose zone | place: USA... | reverse complement strand
AAATGGAAATATAAACGAAAACGCCCAGGCAATCAAGAGCGCCGCCGCTGTCACAGCATACGCTTTGATGGTCAGTACTGCTGGGTCCCCAAGAAGCGTGATGAGCGGCGCAACAAAAAAAATCAGGAAGCTGTAGCCAATCGCCACCAGAGTCTGTGCAATAATGGCATTGGCCGGAACCCGATGTTTGTTGAGCTTTCCAAGGTTTAGCGGAAGTCGTCGATCAATGGATGCGACCATGATCAGGCGTGCCGATGTGTGATTTTCGAACACGCCTACGATTATAAAGAATAACATGATCCCAACGAAGGTCGCGTCCGCGGCAATTTTGCCCAGGCCCTTGTCAACCGTATCAATTAACAACTGGACTGGATTCGGCGCAGCAAATGCTGCATTTTGCCCTTCAACGACCAGCACCGCAAAATTGAGAATGAGGTATCCTCCCATGACTATTAAGGCTCCCCAGAGGAGATGGCGGGTAATTGCTCTTCGGTCTGCTACCTCGGCAGCCATGTTTAATGGCATATTAGCTCCCAGGAGCGCCAACGTAACAGTACCCAGTAGGTAGATATTCCCTGTTTGTGGGTCAAAGCTTATACCATAGCCCGAGAGGTCACCAAGGTTCGTTGCGGAAGCTTTGCCCTTAAGCAGCCATATCACCGCGGCTATGCCTATCAGCCCGACCACGGCGAGGATACAGACAGCTGTATAGTTAATGATATTTTGCACTAGACGGAAACGCTGGATTGAAATGATCCCTGCAAGGGTGATTATCCCAATGATGACCAGGCCCTGCTGCCAGGCCTCAGTTAGCCAGGAATTATTGAGCGCTTGCAAGCAATTCACGACGACGAAGGCTGCGCTGACCAGCGACAAAATGCCAGGAAGCCAGCCACATAAAGTGATAAAAAAGCTCCAGAAGGCTCCCAGCGCGTGGTAAGTCCAGTTGTAAAGAGATCCTTCATAGGGATACAGAACTCCCAACTGAGCAACAACGATAGCACAGGGAATAAAAAAAAGTGTGCCGCAGAGAATCCAGTAAGTGAACGCGGAAGCACCTCCGGTCGCAATGCCTGTGATGTTGCTGACCCAGAATACCGCCATTATGAAGGCAGCTGTCATATCGAATGTTCCCAAAATAGGCGGCATTACCTGGGGAACATATGTTTCGGAAAGCAAAGCTGTTCGTTCAGAAACCTGCTTGGGCGTTGCTGGCTCTGCAGCAATTTCTGGCAAGATGAAAACGGGTTGTTTACTCGTTGTCATTATCCACCTCAAAAAGCGTCGCTGTTTGGAACGCGGTCTGTAGGGCAGCGAAGCAAAGTAGCGACGCTTGAATCCTCGCTAAAAACACATTATGACCCTGAAAGTTTTTTTGTATTAATAAAGCGCTCGCGTCCTGCATTGATCGATACATTTATATCATACAGGTAGGTACGTACAAAGTAAAATGAAAATAGTACTACCCTGTCCCACTCGAAGGCTTTTAGAAGTAATCACAGTGGTCCTGCGAAGCGCACTCGTAACAATGTCTCTTGTGCACATCATAACCTGACCATGTCCGCTTTGTGAAGGAGGTGATTCCAAAGAAGGAAGTCCGAAAAAACCGAGCTACCCACCCCGCCATTTGAGGACTTTGAGGGCCATTAGGTAAATACTCCCAGGTGCTTGCATTAGTCATAAATATACTTTAGAGTCAACTTGGAGTCATCTATTCCTCATGAGAGGAGCCACCTTCTATGGAAAAGCAGCCACAACTCGATGCAGCACAACAGCCTTCGGCTACAGGCGACATGAATCCAGAGTCCTTTCGTCATTATGGGCACCAGGTAGTGGACTGGATAGCAGATTATTTAGGGGACGTAGGAAAATACCCGGTGCTCTCGCAAAACTCTCCTGGCGCTATCCGTTCTGCGCTCCCTGCCCATCCACCAGCCCAACCAGAGGCGATGGAAGCCATTCTGGCCGATGTTGATCACATTGTATTGCCAGGTATCACCCACTGGAATTCGCCAGGTTTCATGGCGTACTTTAGCATTACCGGCTCTGGCCCCGGCATCCTTGGTGAGATGCTCTGCAGCGCGTTAAATGTCAACGCAATGCTCTGGCGTACCTCTCCGGCTGCAACGGAATTAGAACAGGTCACGCTCGACTGGCTGCGCCAGATGCTCGGCTTACCCCACCCATTGTTTGGAGTGATCAACGATACCGCCTCCTCCGGCGTCCTATATGCTCTGGCGGCAGCGAGAGAGGCCATACCTGATTTGCATATTCGCCAGAAAGGCCTGTCTGGGCGCGCTGAAGTTCCCCGTTTGCGCTTCTACACCTCTCAGGATGCCCACTCATCGGTAGACAAAGCTGGGATCGTCCTGGGCATAGGCCAGGAAGGGCTGCGCAAGATTGGTACTGACAGCGAGTTCCGCATGGATGTTCTGGAACTTGAGCGCGCTATCCAGGAAGATATCGCTGCTGGCTGGCGACCCTTCGCCGTCACTGCCACCGTCGGCACCACCTCAACTAGCAGCATCGATCCCGTACCACAGATCGCTGACATCTGTGAACGATATGCTCTGTGGCTGCACGTCGATGGATCATACGGGGGCATGGCAGCCATTGATCCCGACATGCGTTGGGTGCTGGGGGGATGCGAGCGAGCTGACTCCCTGATCGTTAATCCACACAAATGGCTCTTTACACCTCTCGACTGTAGCGCCTTCTACACACGCAAACCAGATGTGGTCAAAGCTGCCTTCAGTCTCATCCCTGAATTCCTGCGCAATGCAGAAAGCCTGGGCGATGAAGCGCCAAATCTCATGGACTATGGGAATGCACTGGGCCGGCGTTTTCGCGCGTTGAAACTATGGATGATCATGCGTTACTTCGGGCAAGAAGGGTTGGCGGCACGCATCCATGAACATATTCGCCTCGCCCAACTCCTGGTCCAGTGGATCAACGAAGCTCCAGACTTTGAACTTATGGCCCCGACACCATTCAGCCTGGTCTGCTTCCGCGCCCATCCACGCGGTATCGCTGGTGAAGCGCAGCTTGAAGCCTTGAATGAGCGCTTGATGAACCAGATCAATACTGGTGGCCGCTTCTTCCTTTCTCACACCAGGGTGCACGGCAAGTTTACCATTCGTGTGGCCATTGGAAACTTACGCACGACAGAACAGGATATACGAGTTCTCTGGACAGAAATACAGGCACATCTCGCGCCTGAGATGGAGACCGCCTGATCCCCCCGCACTGGCAATCAATCAAAATGATCTGCCACTTGCCAGCACTACGATGAATAGACATACCAGGAGAATAGCAAACAAGACGAGGGCATTAAGAGTATCATTACTGTCCCCCAATGGCGGTAATTCCTCTGGGCGGGGCAAAAGTGGCGGCTGTACATCCAGGTCCTCAGCCGGTGTCAACGGTATTGGCAGAGCCTGCGCGACACTGGCAGCGGCTATTGGCGGTTCTGCTCGCATTGCCTGGGCCAGCCACTCGCTGCCCCTATAGTTGGCACGAGGTAGTGACGGACTTGCCGAACCTATAGTTTGCAAATCATTCAGTAATTCGGCAGGGCGCTGGTAACGCTGGCTGGCAATAGGACGCAGCCCTTTTGCCAGAATGGCACTAAATTGTGCAGAGATATTCGGGTTGAGCCGCTGTACCTGGGGGATGTTCCCGTCAACTTCTGTGGGAATACTACCTGTGATCAGATGATAGGCGGTCGCCAGCAGCGAATACAAGTCCGATCGTCCATCCACCGCTCCGCGCATGAGTTCCGGTGCCGTATATGGCGAGAAACGCGAGCGCTCGATGCCCGTAATGAACTGCGTTGCACCGCTCATCAACACTACAGAGAAGTTCGTGAGAGTATATACCGATCCATTATGAGTAGCAATGATGTGTTCCGGGCGGATCAGGCCATGTACGAGGGGAGGCATTTGCTGCGACAGCAGTTCCAGTACTTCAGTTATTTGTACGCAACATTCAATCACATCTTGCTCTGGCAGCGCCCGTCCAGTACGATGCATGCGAGCGAGTAAAGACTCTCCAACAATGGGTTCAAAAACAAAGAAAGTGCGTTCCTGGTCGCTAAAGGCGTCAGAGAGTGTTGGAACGCGTGGATGCCTGCTTATAGAAGCCAGTGCCATAGTTGTAGCACGTAGTCTAGCCTGGATGCCGCTGGATGCCATTTCCGGCAGCACAACTTCCCAGATCATTACCTGAGACCCTCCACGCTGGGCATCCTGACCAATCCACATCGCTTCAAATGCCCCATGCGCCCACTCCTGACGGCTTCGCAATTCGAGCACGCGATAACGACCACCATGCAGAATAGTACCAGGCAAGAGAAGGCGAACAGCCCACATCGGAGAGCTTTGCCTGGTTCTAGTTTGAGGCACTGTACCGGATGGCTGCTGCGGCGAGTATGGTATCCCCCCACGCCCCATCTGTTCACCATAGCGAGAATCCGAGATCAAACGGCGAGTTCGTAATGGTGACTGCACGCGCGAGACATCCTGCGGCAGCGGTCCTGTAAACCGGGAGACGCGGGCCGGCGGCAACGCTCGCGAGGTAACATTACGCGGTGGCACAACACTGTTGTCGAGAGTACCTGCCTGAGGTAGGGCCTGCCCTTTGCCAGCTTCACCCCTAGGTGCCAGGCCTTCAAAGGTATCCTGCTTTGAAATTTGATTTGCAGGCACAGCAGTAGAAGGATATGGAGCAAACGATGGCGTAGATGCCGGAGCAACAAAGGGGGTTGGTATATTGGGCAGAGGTCTCGAGGTCTGTGAATAAGTAGTGCCCTGTCTTGGCGTAGATATCCTGCCTGGTGGGGTCATTGACGCTGCAGATCCAGGGCGGGCCGTATCCAAAGGTAGACCTGTCGAAGACAAGTTCCGCCCACCCTGTCTCGATATCCGTAACATCAGGCCGCAACGCGCGCAAGAACTCCAGCTCGCATCATTCTCACTGCCGCAACGTGGACAAATCATGCTATACCCCTCTCATCAAACTCGCCAATCGGGATGCCCCCTGCCTTGACGTATCGGGAGAAACGCTTGCCCCTTGCAGGGGGATGTGTTCTATGCCAGGAATGCCTAAACCATCACCGCCTGTGTGGGTTTGCCTACTCAATAAGGCTCGCTTTTATTATTCAGCAGTGATGCATCTACCTTTGTAGAGTATAGAGGACGATATCGATAACTGTCAACATGCATAACCCAACTGGGTGCTACTCCAACCATAGAACATGCCGCAGGAGGACTGCCTGCTTGAGCGGGCAGAGGAATGTGGCCTCGTCTTTCGACTTTTCTGTGCTACAATGAGAATACGAGAGAGGAGAAAACATTTCATGACCGACAACAAGAACCTCGTAGCTTTGCAGCAACAAATCGAGGCCGATATCACACAACTGTTTGCTGCCGAGGACGAGGGATTGCAATACACTCTGGCTGCCGCCAAAGAGGCTGGCCTGCCCCAGATCCAGATATCCCCGATCCAGGGCAAGTTCTTGCAGTTTCTGGCGGCGGCATGTCAGGCGCGCAAAATTCTGGAAATCGGCTCGCTGGCAGGCTATAGTGGCATCTGGCTGGCACGCTCCTTACCCGCCAGCGGGCGCCTGATTACCCTGGAAGTGAATCCACGTCACGCCGAGGTGGTAAGCAACTCCTTCGCCAGGGCCGGAGTCGACAATCGCGCCGGGGTGCGAGTCGGTAAAGCACTTGATCTGCTACCTCAATTGGCAAGCGAAGCACCGTTCGACCTCGTCTTCATCGATGCCGATAAGCAACCCTACCCCCAATACCTTGACTGGGCGCTCCGCTTGACGCGGCCCGGCAGCATCATAGTAGCCGACAATTGCATACGAGGAGGTACCGCGCTGCACGAGTCAAAAGACGAAGCTACAGCGGGCCTGTTTGAATACAATAGACGTATCGCTAGCGACCCACGACTGGTATCCCTGGCTCTACCGATGGACGACGACTTTACGGATGGCTACGCTATCGCCGTTGTGAGATCATAGAAGTACCATACAAGCTACCTTGTTGGTGAGTCTCTCCTGGAGGTGTTCTCCGTTAGAGAACGAGTGTCTCTCGTCGTGAGCTCTCAAAAGCACGTCCAGGATCAAACGTGTTGAGTTCGATGGTCGCGTGATCGAATGGAGCAGGGATGCGGACATGACCGTCATCAACATCGCCCGAAAGCACTGCTTCGACCAGAAGCGCGGTAATCGGAGCGTGCATCAGTCCATGCCCTGAGAACCCAACCGCGTGGACGAGGTTCTGCTGGTGCGTATCGCGGCCGATGAGCGGGTTGGCGTCTGGTGTGGTGCCATAGAACCCACAGGTTGTCGCTGTTAATCCGCCTGAGTTAGCAAGCAGCGGAGAGAACTGCTCTACTTGTTCGAGAATGGCATACCCGTAGTTGTCAATGCCGTTATCATGGCGAAATGCTGGGTCAACGCGATCCTGATCGGCATCGCTGAAATTTATCTCAGGCTCGGTCTCGTGTGCCCAGGCGAGCAACAAGAGGTCGTGTTCTGGTCGTGAGTGCGCCCCTCGATGGCTCCCTACACCGTAGATAATCATGGGAAGCTGGTGCCACGCTGTTCCGTCCATGACAGACTGCGAAGGTCTCAGAAAATAGAGGTAGCGTTTGAGCGGAGTAACAGAGAGTGTCATACCGCCAATGCGTGGACTGAGGCGAGTTGCCCAGGCGTTGGTTGCGTTGACGAACCAATCAGCCTCAATCGTGCCCCTGTTTGTCACGAGCGCACTGATGCGATCAGCATGTAGTATGGCGCCAAAAACCTCGGTATGCTGGTGGACCTGCACGCCCAGTTCTTTTGCTCGCCGGAACCCTTCATTGTAGATCATATGGGGCAAGAGAAAGCCATCGGTCGGACACCAGGTTGCTCCTATCAAACGGTCAGAGCGTAGATAAGGCCAGCGTTCCTGGACGATCTGCGGGGTCAGCACTTCAACAGGAAGCCCAAGCCGCTGCTGCATGCTTGCTGCCGTTTGTGCGTGGCGCCAAATTTGAGCTACCTCGTGTTGTCTGCGGGGTTGCCATGCAGGGATGGCACCGGGGGCTTCGTAGAGAAACAGGTAGCCGTTCTGCCGCATAACAGGTTGCTGGCGGGTATCTGTAGCACTGTGCAAGAGATCATGGAAGTGGCTGTACCACCACTCACTATATTGCATCCCGACCACCGTCTCTTCAGTGCTGAACTGTGCTCGAATACCTGCCGCAGAACGGCTGGAAGAACCATTGCCCACCTGTGCCTTTTCCAGTACCGTCACACGGAAACCACGCTCTGCCAGTCGAACGGCGATAAGTGCGCTGCTTGCACCACCACCAATAATGATAACATGCTCGGCGGAAGAGGAAAGTGCCATAATTGATCATCCTCCTTAATTCACAGTAACCGCTGTTTGCTTCCCATCACTGGCATCACCTTTCTGACGAGCTGCATGAGATAGCAGACGGTGCTTTCGCGTGCTTGGTTACCCTAGGGTGTTTGGTTTTCTCTCGTGGTCGCTCTTGCGTAACCATAAGGAGATACGCTCAGGCTGCATCGTTTCCCGGACCACCGCAACGAGATGCTCACTTATTTGCGTCAGCTCAACCTCATTGCGCAGGGTCGCACTGAAGGCCGCCACCGTGCGAGCAGCATCATACTTGCGCCGGTAGAAACGGTGGTCAATGATGGCCTGGATGCGCTGGCGCAAGGGTTGGAAGAGAGCAGCAATGGCCAGGGTCGAGGCAACAATGACGACGGGAGACTGCGCCAGCTGCCCAGTGAACAGGCGCACCAGTGACCCCAGACCGATCACCAGGCCAACATAGACCAAAGCCAGCGAGATCGTCAGCGTGCCATAGACGAGCGTGCGATTGATCAGCACGTCGATGTCGTAGAGGCGATACCGCAAAATCGAGAAGCCAATGGAGAGCGGGATCGCGAGGGAGGCGATGGGGAGGGTGAGCGTCCACACTTCATTCAATAAAAGAGAGTTGTAGAGGGATGGGATGGAGCTGATGAGAAGTAATCCGATGAAAACTCCGACGAACACCGTGACTCCAAAGACCACCCACTTGGTCTGTTGGCGTTGGGTAGGCGTGGAGACACGTCGGTAGCGGTAGATTTGCGAGAAGATGATGGGTCCATAGAGCACGAGATAAATCGGCAGGGTGAGCCACCCTGGCCAATTCGCATTGAAAGGTGAGATGGGGGAAGGAAAGTTGCCGCAGAAGGCATAGATGATGTTGAGCAGCAGGATCAGTCCCATCCAGCGCGGGACCAGTCGTCCATTGGGGAAGAACAGAAAGAACCCACCGAACGAGACTTGCGCCAGAAAGTTCACGAGACCGAAAGGCACATCAAGGACGGGAGAGGTGAGTGCCAGCGCTACGAGGGAATTGCCTGTGAGAGTTATGCCCAACATCACGAGAAAAAAGGCGGAAAGCCTCGCCAACCAGTCATCGGAGCTGCGCCAGAACAGCAGGAAGTCGGCTGCGCACCAGATGGCTGCTATGATCGCGATGAAGATGGTGAGCACAGCGGCATATTCACTCACCGAGAAGCCATGAGAGACGAGGTCCTGGAGATCCTTGACACTCAGTCCCCCGGTGAGACACGCGCCGGGGCCACACACCTGCGCCCTTTGCAGTTGCTGATAGTAGACTGGGAGGCCGACAACAAAGAGTCCCAGGCTGGGGACGACCAGCGCCAACCACACGGCGCGGGCCATGTGGAGCCAGGAGCCAGATAAGCGTGTAGTCGCGGTGTTGGAGACAACCGGCCTACTTCCGCTCGTTTGTTCAGTATCAGCCAGGTTCATACATCTTTCCCTTACAAGAGAGAGGAAAAACTCAACGACTCAGAGAGGTTTCTATCAGCCTCTGCCATATCATATCATAGTTGCCAATTTTATGGACAAATATTCCATTGTCCACAAAATCAACGTTAACCTACATCCGTTGAAGTCTCTGAGCTGGCCCAGAGGCCCAACTGGATGGGAGGATCGACTACGGCGATCCTAAACTTCTGCTTCCAGTGCTCATGACGGCGCATGAGTAACGCTTTGACCTCGGCTCGACTCGTGCAGGCGCGTAATTCCTCGTCATAGAGGCGAGCGGCAATGTTCTGGGAAGCATTGAGGTCGGCGTGTGTCGTGTGACCGCAGACCTTGCAGCAGAACGTCCGCTGATTGGGTCGGTTCTTGCGATCTACGTAGTGGCACACATGACACTGCTGCGATGAGTAGGCACTTTTGACGCGAGTGGCGGCTATCCCTTGTTTGGTCACGTTCCAGGCGACCTGGTTGGGAATATGACCCAGGTTCGAGGCTCGCATGTAGGCATTCATGGCTCTTGCTTTGTGCCGCATGGTCGCCACGGAAAGCTGCTCATAGGCGAACTGACACCCTTCATGCTCAGTAAAGCAGAGGTTGACGGCCCGATTGATCTCTTGCCGCACATGACGGATGAGGCGCTGTCCTGTCGCGCTTGAAGTCGAAGGGAGTCTCTTGACACCCTTCTTTTCCAGGCACTTGCGCAGTTTGGCCTTTCTGCGGCGTTTTTCCCGATCTCGCTTCTGTCGCTCTCGCAGCTTTCCGTTGAAGGTACCATACTGTTTGCCATCAGAGGTGGTGATGAAATTGGCAATGCCCACGTCAATCCCGATGACGGGCGCATCGGGAGGAGTCTGAACCGTCACCATGTCATTATAGGAGAGGGTCAACCACCATGCTCCATCGCGTTTGTTGAGCGTCACGCTGCTGTTGATCGTGCGGCGCTTGCCTGTTTTTGGATCGGTGAGGACCCCAATGTGGTAGTTGGACAGCTTGACGGGAACGAAAAGTTGTTGACGAAATTCAAGCGTACTGATCGTGAGCCAGTAATCAAAGGTCGAGTCGTGCGAGGGCTCACACTTCACCACATTGGCATTGGCCTGGATACAGGTTTGCTGAAGGGTAGGGACATCCCACTCACGCCATTCCGGTTCTTTCGCTCCTGCTTCCAGCGTCCTGTCTGCTTCTTGCTCCTTATCCTCTGCAAGCGCGTCGAGGTAATCTTGATACGCGTTGGCGCGGTTGGTGCGCCACGATTTGGCGATGCCTGCTGCCTGTTGAATGGCGACGCGATGCCACCGCTCAGAAAGAGAGGTCACCAAGCAAGGAGCATGAAAGCTGTCTGGTAGCTCGTCGGTACAAAAGAGCGTGACGTACTGTTGACAAAGCGCGAGATAAACCTGCGCAAGTTGGTCGAGCACGCTGAGCTTGCCCAGATTGGTTTCTTCCAGGCGGATATGGGTCACAGCTTTGGTAACGCGCTGTGGCTCACCTTTTTTCGCCCGTTTCTTGCGCTTCTTCATCGCTTTCCTGCTCCCTACTGTTCATCTGGGTTCTGTGTCTCTGTGCTCTACGATATCTTTCCTTTTACATGGTTTGCAAAGCGGTGATCCGTTCCGAGAAGACAAAGCTCTTGAACGTCTGTGGAGCGTTCTCCATGAGAGCTTCCATCCAGCCGGTGATGCGTCCGGCTTTCCAGAGAGCAGGCATGGACGGCTCATGCATCACGGCCTGAAGGTAGTCACAGACGGTGTGACTGGTCAGGGGAGAGGCTGGTCGATGACGTTCGTCGTAAAATTCGAGATAGCCGGTGGTACGCCCGTCGCTAAAAGGGTCATCGGCGCTTGCCAACAAGATCATCGCATTTCCTACCTCAACGATGCTCTGTTCTGCCATACCCAAAGTCGCTCCCTTCACTTTACGACTGGCTCTCCTGCCACTATGCTTGCGGATGTGGAGAGGCTAGACTTGCTGTAAGGTTGGCTAGACTCTCTATCGGCCTACGCAGGAATGTAGGCCTTTTGTGTCTACAAGTTCTCACACCACTGAAGCGAAATACCAATTATCTCCCTGCCTTAAACTGTAATGGTTTAACTACCACAGTTTAATTGTACCATCCTATCTTGTTGTAGTCAAGTGGCCCACCTGCTATACTGAAGGCAATCTACTACAAATGAGGTGTTGTATGCTTAGGCTCCGTGTCAAAGAAATAGCTCAACAGCAAGGTCTCGGTCAAGGCAAACTCGCACGAATGGCCGATGTTGATATTAAGACGCTTGCTCGTATCTATAAAAACCCGTATGCAGAAGTCTCGTCTGTGACGCTTGAAAAGCTTGCCCGCGCATTATCTATCTCCATCGCAGATTTGATTGAAGAAGTCAATGAAACTGAGAAATAGCTGGACCTTGCTGAACTTAGCGACTATTTGCAGTCTCGTTAGGTGTTTTTTAGGGAGAGTTATGTTGGGGGGTGTTTATTGAGAGGTCTTAAGAGGCTAAAAATGTGGAGTAAAAGTCCACATTTTGCTACATTTGTCCATATTTTCTAAAACATGTTTTGATACCTCCATCTCGCAATCGTTAGAGAAAGCTTAAGGATGGTGTGGTATTCTTTATTACATGACCATCGATACTGATTTTCATAGTCATATATGTCCTAGCTCTGCTCACGAAATGGTGGGGGCCGCACAGAAAAAAGGACTGCGTGTGCTTGGCATCTCTGAACACGTTTTTCAGATGAACGAGGTTCATCCATTATTGGAGCATATGCCGCAAGAAGGCCCACTGCTCACCCTCGCCGCCTACACCGACCAGGTGTACACCGCCGCGCAGCAATTGCAGTTCGATGTGCGCCTCGGCCTGGAAGTTGATTTTATCCCAGGTAAAGAACGAACATATTCAGGCGTTTCTACAAGGACATGATTGGGATTTTCTCATCGGCTCGGTGCACGAGATCAACGGCGAACTCTTCGAGGTTGACAAAAAATGGAGCCGGGAGCAAGGCGAGACATTATGGCTGCGCTATTTTGAATTGTTGTGTGCAGCTGTAAGCAGTGGTTACTTCAGCCTGGTGAGCCATCCTGTACGCATGCGTGTGAAGCCAGTTATCAGCACAACGATTGTCGAGGCACAGGGAGTAACCCGCGACTTTCATGGCGGTGGGGGAGTTGTTCATGCCTTGCGTGGAATAGACCTGCGTATCGAACCGGGCGAATTTGTGGCACTACGTGGGCGCTCAGGTTCCGGCAAGACAACACTGCTTAATATTTTGATTGGCCTCGATAATCCAACGCAGGGTCGGGTGATCATTCTTGGCGAGGACCTGGCCCGTTTGAGTGAGACAGAGCGTGCCCGCCTGCGTCGCGAGAGCATCGGCATGATGTTCCAGAATGCGCATCTGTTCCCATCGCTCACTGCGCAAGAAAATGTAGAAGTACCGCTAAGACTGGCCCGCCTTGACCCCATGCAGCGCACACAGAAATCCAGGCGTGCCTTAGAGATGGTCGGATTGGCACTCCGAGCGCATCACCGTGGATTAGAACTTTCCGGCGGTGAGCAGCAGCGTGTAGCACTGGCGCGTGCGCTGGTGCATGAACCGCGCTTCATCGTAGCCGACGAGCCAACGGGCAACCTGGATTCTGTGACCGGGCGCGATATCGCGCAGTTGCTGCATACTATCACCCACCAATCACAAATCGGATTGTTGGTGGCTACCCACGATGCTACAGTAGTGGCCGTGGCTGATCGTATCTTGCACCTCCATGACGGGCGCATTGTGGAGGTAGCGACCGTCTGAGTCCTCTCACCCTGGCACAATCATCGGGTGGCCCCCGTGGTTTGCATGAGGGCCAATGTCCTTTGCTTTGAACCTTGCCTTAACAAAATACTCCGGGCATCCGTAATGGCCGATTTATCGGCCTCGCTGGCTGTTCCGCAATCCAGTTTAAAAAGTGAAAGTCCATAATCCGCCTACAATAGAAAACGCAGGGGTGCCAGGAGACGCTCCCTGAGTATTAGATACCATGGACGCTTAGTCCACTCCTCGAGGGTCAATTCAAACGCGTTCGTCGTATCCCACGTGAATAACTCTTCCATCTGTTTGGCCACTTCCTCGCTGTAAACCTCAACATTGATTTCATAGTTGCCAACCGCACTGAGACGATCCAGGTTAGCTGTACCAATGGTTGACCACTGACCATCGATGGTACAAGTTTTCGCGTGCAGCATACTGCGATAACCAAAAACGCGTAACCCTCCTTTCAGGCAAGCCGTGAAGTAGCTGCGCGCAAGCCAGTCGACAAGCTGATGATTGGAGTCCCATGGGACAAGCACTCGTACATCCACGCCACGCTTAGCTGCTGCAACAAGAGCTTCAAGCAGTACACCGTCAGGAACAAAGTAGGCATTGGTCAGCCTGATCGAGTGTTCCGCCCTGGTAATGGCTTCGATGTACATATCGCGAATAGGAAATACCAGTTGCAGTGCGCTCGTTCCACGTAGGTTGATATACGCATCAAAGCGACGTGGGTAATGCCGTGTAATATGGACGCGTTTGGGGTTTCGCTGGTTCCAGAAGTCGATAAAGGACTGGGCTATATCGGCGGTTGCAGGTCCCTCAATACACAGGTGAGTATCCCGCCACTCTGTGGCGTAGAGGCTGCCCAGGTTATAGCCACCAATGAAGCCAGTATGTCCATCTACAACAAGCAGTTTGCGATGATCCAGGGCATAACGCCGGGGATCGAGCAAGTGCCAGGGACGCTGAATCGGCCGGAATTTCAGCATATGAATGCAAGGAGGAAAGATTTTGAAGTCGCGCTGTACTACCGTATTGGCAAAGCTGTCGAAGATCACAAACACCTCCACTCCCTGCTCAGCCTTCCGTATCAAGTGGTCCTTGAAGGTCTGACCTACACTATCACCCTTCCAGATATATGTCTCTAGGTAAATGCTCTCCTGCGCCGCGTCAATAGCAGCCAGCATCGCGTCAAAGAGGTCGCGACCATAATTATAGATTTGCAGGACATTTTCTCCAACACGCACTTCGTTCAGATGGGGATGTGGAAAATTTGCATGTGCCTGTTTCATCTCTTCTTAGCCTCCTATGCCCGGCGATACCTTCGCTATGGCAGCGCGAGATCAAGTACTTCGAGCCCTCAACCTCGACACCGCGTCAAAATACCAAGCCATGTTTCATTTTATCACCAGGGTTACCATGACTACAGGTGTGCTGCCTCCGCCAGTATAGCAGAGAAAGCTGTAATAATACCGGGCTTTTCTTCTGAGGGAGCAACGTATAGACGTTTGCATGATACAATAGTAATTGGTAGGCAGTACATCTAACGACCTGTGATGCCCAGACGAGGACAAGCACTATGCCAGGACCGATCTATGTAATTGGACATAAAAACTCCGACCTGGACTCCGTCGCCTCGGCCTACGCCTATGCGCGGCTGTTACGACTGCAAGGCGAGGAACAGGCTATTGCCGCCCGCCATGGTGAACTGAAGCCGGAGGTGCGCTTTGTGCTGGAGCGCTACCAGGTTGAACCACCCGAAGCGCTGGAGGACGTGTATCTTCAGGTGCGCGATGTCATGAGGCGTGGTGTGATATCTGCCCGCGTCGACCAACCTCTCCTAGAAGCCGGGCAATTGCTCCAGGAACACAATCGACGTTCAATGCCCGTAGTAGACTCTGAAAACAAAGTGCAGGGCATTATCGCTGTTGAAGACTTCGCCAAGCTCTTCTTCAACGATCTTGATCCACAGTCGGTCAACCGTGTACCCTTACAACGGGATAACCTGGTGCGCGTACTCCGAGGGCGCGTACTGGTTGAAGGCCGCCGCAAGCTGGGAAACCGCGTACTGGTGGGAGCAATGCAAGCCGAAACGATGGCCGACTATATCGAGCCAGGCTGCCTGGTGGTGCTCGGAGATCGCGAGGACGCGCAGCTTACAGCAATAGAACGCGGAGCAGCTGCGCTGGTGATTACCGGCGACCTGCTCGTTTCTGAACGCACAATAGCAGCAGCCAGAATGCGCGGTGTAATGGTCATCAGCACTGCGCATCATACCTTTACCGTCGTGCGCCTGATCAACCTGAGCACCAGCACGCAGGATATTATGTATCGCGAGTTTGACTTTTGCCACCCGGAAGACCAGATGAGCGAGGTACAGCCCACGTTGGCCCGCCGTCGCTCGCTGCCTGTGGTGGATAGCGCTGGCAAGCTTGTAGGATACCTCTCACGCACAGACCTGCTCAATGCGCGACCCAAACGCGTTATACTGGTGGATCACAATGAACAGTCACAGGCCGTCGATGGCATCGAAGAGGCCGAACTGCTGGGCATTATCGACCATCATCGCATTGCCGACGTCCATACCAACAAGCCCATCATGTTCAGAGCCGACCCCGTTGGCTGCACCGGCACTATTGTCGTAGGACTCTATCATGAAGCAGGCATAGCTATTCCACGCGAGGTGGCTGGACTCCTGCTAGCAGGTTTGCTCTATGATACCTTGATCCTCCGTTCTCCTACCTGCACCTTGCGCGACGAGCGCGTTGCAGCCGAACTGGCCGCTATCACGGGTGAAGATATAGAGCAGTTCGGCCAGGCCATTTTCACCGAGGCCGCCGCCCACCTGAGCGAGCGTTCTGCCGAAGACCTGCTCACCGCCGATTTCAAAGAATTCACTGTCGGCGATGCCAGGTTTGCCATCGGAACGGTCGAGACGGCCAGCCCGGCAGCCATCGAGAAGCGTATCCCCGAACTGCTTTCTACCATGCGCCGGCTCGCTCAGGAGCGTGGTTATACATCCTTCCTGTTCATGATCGTTGATATCATTCATATGCGCTGCCATCTACTGATTTCCGGAGCCGAACAGGCCGTTGCTGAGGCACTGGGACGCCCGTTGGAAGCAGATGGACATAGCTTAATAGTGGAAGGCCTCGTCTCCCGCAAGAAACAACTGGTACCCCTCCTGCCGCGCATCCAGGCCCGACTCACCGCACCAACGGTCCCACGAGTCTAAGCGCTTTTCAGAACGAGGGTGCCTGTATAATTCTTGCAAGGTCTAACCCAGAAAAACAGCAGCCAGTAGATACAAGGGAAATAGCGATGACAACTCCAACGGATAACCCCAAAGTCGCGGAAATTCGCCGCAGTGTGCAATCTTCTTACGACGAACTCAACCGGCTCATTACAGACCGCCTGATAACATTAGACCGGGCCAAACTGTACCAGCAGCCAGCCGAAAATGAGTGGACGATTATGGAGAGCCTGGCACACATCGTCGAATTCATGCCCTATTGGGCTAACGAGATTGAAAAGCTGGTGGCAGCGCCGGGACAGTATTTTGGCCGCACTATGCAGGATGCCAGGCGTTTGCAAGCCATCAGCGAGCATAGTTCAGATGATCTTGAGCAGATTCGCAGCGCTCTACCCGGCAGCTATGCCCGCCTCGCACAGGTACTGGGCGAACTGAAGGACAGTGACCTGGAGTTAACAGGACACCACCCCCGGTTTGGCGACCAGACCTTGGCATGGTTCATTGATGATTTCGTGACACGCCACCTTACGGGCCACCTGGAACAACTAAATGCCTGCCTGGCAGCGGTAAAATGAGCAGGGCTAGTTATTGTACCCCCGCATCACGCTCACCAAGCAGCCTTTGTTGCAGCCGCTGATTACTCTCCACCAGCCGCCGGTTCATGGCTTCCAGTTGCTGATTACGTTCTTCCAGCTCCCGGTAATCTTCCTCGAGCGCCTCTTTATCCCGTTCTATCAGACTCATGTGTATAGTAAGCTCCCGCCTGTCCTTCTCGTACTCGTATTGCGCGCTGCGCAGCTCATTCTCCAGTCTCGTGACAAGCGGACCATAGGGCTTCCCAAGCAAAACACTGTACAGCTCGTGCTCAGCGCTTCCATAGAGGCTGCCGGTTTGCCGGTTCTGGAGCGTAGGGAGATCCAGGTGACCACCGGCCAGCAAGCCACCCAGCGCACGCAAGGCAATCGCATGCCGCTCGAGATGCGTCACATTTGACTGGTACATTGACGAACCGGGAGTACCAATCGTCCTGGCATATTCGTACACCTCCTGGTGCGGTGTCAGCATAGCAAGCACACTGATGATTTCTGCCAGCAGGTCCGGCGGAGTCGCGCGATAGCGCAGCATCTCCAGGAGGATCTCTTCCGCCTGCGTTCCTAATAAGAGGAAAGTGCGGGCAAGCCGTTCCTGTTGATTTGGATGGTCATGATAATGATACAGGCCCCAGGCAATGTGACTGGCTACATCACTTCCACCTACTAAAAGCAGCAATGCGATAATTCGCTGTGCAGCGCGCTCCTCGTTATGCATCTGTACATACTCCAGGAGGGCTCGTATCATCTCCTGATCCTGGCGTGGCAGAAGCATCTCATTGGAGATACGCTCCAGCAGTAGCCCCAGGCTCATCGAGATATCCTGTGGCTCGTCCCCCATCAAGTGCTCAATCAACCCATCCTTAATCTCCATAGTCGTCATACTACTGAAGGTCTTCAACGCTGCCTCCCGGCGCGCCGGGTTGCTCACATCACTACAGGCCGCCCAGATAAAGGGGAACGCAGTAGCACGCATCTCTCGTAGAATTTGTTGAGCAGTATAGGCTGTTGCCTGGTCAGCATCGATCAGCATGTCCATTACCCCACGGATAGCCGGGATGCCCACATTCACCAGCGCGATCTTCGCACCCTCGCGCCGCTCATCCACATGTAAAGCAGCAAACAGGCTGCTCAGTGCCATATCGCTATACTCGTCCTGCCTGTGCGCCAGCCGTACCAGTGCCTCCGACGCACCCTCTATCAGGCGTATGTCCTCCAGTCCCTCCAGCAAAGCAGGTACGAGCATATTGGCCAGAGGTGTCCCCACAGGTCCGGCAAGATCATTGGTTATTATATCCAGCAGGCCTTCACGCGCACGCTGCGACGAAGTTATACCGAAAAGTTGCACAACCTGCGGCAATGTCTCCGGCGTTTGATGCACCAGGTATACAATAATTTCCCTCGTGCGCTCCTGAGCTATGTTGCTCGGATTATCCCATCCGGACATGAGTGCAGGAAGCGCCTCGGCTCCAAAGGCCGCGAGGAGTGTGGCAGCAGCATCTCCTCGTTCGGATTCGCCCAGCAGGCTCACCAACTGTGGGATGGCCTCTTGCGGGTAGGTATGCAAAAGTTCATTAACCACCGGTTGCAGCGCAGGATGGTGCAATACTTCCAGCAGCGCCGGGACAGCTACGTGCCCCTCCATCCTGGTGAGAGTATGACGCATATATTCCTGTACCCGCTGGTCCGGGTGCGCAAGATACGTCACCAGCATCTGTGCCGCATCGCTCCCCTTCGCCAAAAGTATCTCCATGATCTGCAGCGCCTGTGCCTCGCTCACCAGTGTCAGCATCTCGATCAAACGCTCACCAGGAAAGGGCACCATACCGAGAATTACCCGTCGTACGCGCGCCGTCACTTCTGTTTCCTGGTCAACATCCAGCGCGACAATCAGATTATCCAGAGCCATCTCGCCAAGGTTGCTAAGAGCATTCACCGCTGCCTCGTGCAGGAGTACATCCGGGCTTGCCAGGACGCTTATCAGAGGTGATACTACCCGTTCATCTGAATATTGACTGAGTACATGGACAATAGCCACCGCCAGCAATGAATCGATACCCGTCTTTTCCAGGAGGGCTATCAGTGCGGGAATAGCTCGCTGATCCCGTACGCGCTCAAGCACATATACAAGCAAGCGAGTACGTCCCTGTACCACCCCACCGAGCGCTTGTGTGACAGGTTCGATGACACCAATACCAATATCCCCCAGCACCTGCGCCGCCCGTGTTGCCACCATCTCGCTGGCATCGAACAATACCAGCTCGATCAAGTCGGAAATACTACCGGGAACATACATACGCAAGGCGCTCGTAACCTGCTGTTGTACCGTCAATGACGGATCTGCCAGCAGCCGCAGGACATATGGTAATGCTCGCGGATCCAGTTCGCGCATCCCCGCAAACACTTCAATAATCTGCGCTCGTACTGCTTCTGGCCGCTGTTGCTCCAGCTCCAACAGCAACGCAGGTGTGACCGCTGCGCCGATCTCCTGCAATACTTGTACGGCATTGCGCGTCATTGTTTCATCGTCAGAGGACAGGCTTTGTACCAGCATCCTCGCTGCCAGTGCGCTGGCTGTATCCTCTCCTGTTATGCTGCCTTGCCGCACCAGCAGCTCCCTGGCCTGCTGTTGCGCCTCTAGCCCATACGTTGAGGAGAGCACGAGTAGTATTGCCTCCAGGATGCGCTGGCGTTGGGTCACCGTTATAGTGCGTGAGGCGTTTTGTTCATTGAGAAAGGACTCCAGAATGGTCAACAGGGCCGGGTAGATAGGCCGTGTAAAGGAAGTTACCGCGCGACTCTCCAGTTCCTCGACAATGAGGTCCAGGCTGAGTTCCGGGCCAAGACGGATCAATGCCCTGGCCGCGCGGTCGCGGATGAGTTGTTCTACATCCCCCAGGCGAGCAATCAAAGACTCTACAGCGCCCTGCTGGTTGGTTCTACCCAGGATAATAACAGCAGCAGCGCGCAAACGGAGACTTCTCGTGGAAACAGGCTGGCTCAACTCCGCTGCAAAAGTCACAGCCCGGTCACCGAGTTGCCCCAACACCTGCATCAGGCGCTGGACCTGTGCCTCATATTGGACGTCATCGATCACCTCGGCCAGTTGGTTAAAAAGCAAAGTAGCCACGACCTCTTCATCCAGCAGCATCAACCACTCGTCAATGCCTTCGATCATCAGCAGAGAAAACAGCGAGCGATAAATCTCTTGTCCGCCTTCCCCTGCACAACGTGTGAAGATGGCAGCCAGCCGCGCTCGAGTATCAGCTTCGCGCATAGCTTCTGCCAGCGCATCCTCAACGCTAAGTGGTAAGGTGACTGTGTGCTGCCTTTCTGCCTGGGGAGGTGTCCATAAGACGCCAGTACAAATCAGGCTGAGGCTCAATGCTTCTAGCAGGTAAGCTGGAGGAGCAAGTTCGAAGGTAGCCAGCCGCTCAGATAGGAGCGCAGGATCATCTAGCAGGCCCGCCCAGAAAGCAACCACCTCGCTCCAGTTGGCAGCACCTGCCAGCAGTTCCTCTCGGAACAACCATAATACTGGTTGCTGCGTGCTGTCCATCGCACAGAAATACTCGGCTACAAAGTATTCGGCTATGAGTTCATGGCGAAAGCACAGCACGCCACTCGAGTTGAGATCGATCAGCCCGGCACTTTGTGCAAACTGCAAGAGTCGACTACTTTCACGGCGATCATATGGCTCATGCCGGGACACTGTTTCTGGTCCCCGCGATAGCTGTTCATCCAGCCACACCAGCAGACTTTCGCCCAGGCCTGCACTTCCGGAAGTCCTGCCAGCTTCCCCTCCTGCCACGGAGATAGGTAGTTGAATAGTATCACGGGCATTTCCCCAGCGGGCGGCACAGGCAATTTCACTCAAGAATGCTATCACATCGCTGTATGCTGGAGCTTTGCCACTCCATACCGTGCGCTTCTGCTCTCGCTCGATTAACTCTGACACAAATTCGCGTAACAACAGGCCGCGCGTGTCCATCTGCTTGACACGTCCGACACCTTGCTCATCTATGACATCCAGCAAGGTGAGCAGCATCATAGGATTCGTACAGCAATCACGGAGACGACTGCGATCAATCGCTTCCATGACCTGTCCTGCGGTATACTGCCATTGTATATTCTTGCCCTGCTCCTCGATAGAGCGCTCAACGAACTCGCGTATCTGCGCTTGCTGCAACTGCGAAATTTCTGTACATACTGCCTGCCCATCAACTGTCAGCCGCTTGAGGCGTGAATTCATGTCGTAATCCGCCGTACGGCAAGTCATCAGCAGCCGGTTGCCTGTATCACGCATCAAATATTCGAGTTCCGCGCAAACGGCATCAAGATAAAGGCTATCAACCTCGTTTAAGTCATCGCACAACAACAACAGCTGCCCTCGCAGCGCCATTTGCTTCAGATGAGGTCGTAAGTGACGCAATCCCGGCAGATCACTCTCGTACAGAAAATCAAACAATGTGATTCTATTTATCAGTTCGCCGGTTTTTGTATCCCGTCCCCTGGGGCTACTCCCGGCAGGGTCAGATGTGCCTTCTTGCGCATGCTCTTTGAGGAAGAGGCTATAATGCTTCATAGGCACATACACAGGAACCCTTGCCCGCCTGCGTATAATATCCCATCGTCGCTGCGCGACGTCCCGTTGATGTACAAATAACATGGTCGTTTTGCCCGCACCGGCTGCTCCCAGAATCATCTGATGGGAGTTTTGCTCGAACTGAATGACCGGAATAAAGCGTCTATACGAGTACTCTCGCTCTCCTCCTATATTTCGCAGGTAAGCAAGGAGTGCCACCGGTTTAATAGATGCTATGGCTATAAGAGAAACGATGGCGAACTCAACTCCGGGGATGAGCAACAGGAACGCGTTTCGCGCGACTCCCCCCGGTACGTCGGAGAAATGCTGGATCGTACTTCCTCCCACCAGGGGCAACTTGAACAGCAAAAGCACACCTATTTCGGCAGCAGTGAGCACAATAGTCACCCCTGCCGCTAGCAGGGTGATGCGTAGTAGACGAGATACTAGAACTGTGCGACTGGACGTCGTCGTGCGCAATATATCGGGACGAGCTTGAGTGAGCTTCTCCTCTACCATACGAGCAAGCGGCCTTTCACGGATTTAGCCATCGATAGTAGAGATAGTATATTTCACGATACCGAATCAAACAAGCAGCAGAGACGCAGAGGCGCACTTCACATTTTTGCACCAGGCGCGGTTCCGTCTTATAGTAGTGGCATCCCTTGCGGGTGCCATGCCTCCTCACCGAATCAAACAAGCAGCAGAGACGCAGAGGCGCACTTCACATTTTTGCACAGTTGGGAGCCATCCGTAATAATGCGTAATCCTTTATAATAGATAATGAGGAAGACAGTTACAGGACAGTCTAAATGAAACTATTTTGTGACCCAGTACACAGGATACCTGTGAAAAACGTGCATTACTCTGGGGGGGAAGAACATAGACCGTCGCGTTTGCTAACGTTACAACCCATCCGTATGAAACGTTCGTACAGGTAGACAAATATAAACATATAAACTTTTTATACACTTAAAAGACTGATCTGCCGATACTCTGAAAGAGGTAATTTTCATGGATCCAGCAAGGCCTGATTTACCCGAAGAACCGCAAGGCAGGGATATAACATTTATCAAAATGCTGAAACTACAGGGAGTTCGTGTTGCCCATATAACAGGTACTCTTGATGCCGTAGAGACGATTAGCCCTTCTGAAGAAGAGCTAGACCAGCTAGCCGATACGGATAAGAGACCGCGCGCATCAAAGCCCAAACCAATCGAGGCAGCCGGCACTATACAGACAACCAATACCTCTGAGAAGGAAGTTGCAAAGGCGATGGACATCGTCGACACCCCTGGCGCAATCGAGGCCGTGAGTAGTGTAAGTGCAGGGGAAAAGCGGAATTCGCTCACAGCCATTATTACCCGCAAGTTACCAGTAATTTCCCCATCGATGGATGTACCTATCACTCTGCCCACCATCCCTCCCAGGGTAGGCATCAAACGAAGTCATGCGCTGCTATTGGTAAGTTTTCTCTGCATCCTTGTCCTGCAAAGCATCTATACCGGATCAATGCAGTTCATCGGACCACAGGGCTGGTCCTATGTACTTAATGGTCCAGCAGGGACAGGCGCAAATAGTCTGCTACAAACGACCTATAATCAAATTCACAAGCATGGCGCTTCTACGCCAGGAGCAACGCCACAGCAGAAACTCACCCCCCAGCAGTACATCAACCTGGTCATACAAAATATGACGCTTGAGCAGAAAATAGGCCAGATGATGATCGTACAGTTTGTCGGCCCAACATATTCACCCGATTTGAGCGCGATGATTAGCCAGTACAATGTAGGAGCCGTTCTGATCTTTGCGGCCAACGGCAATATCGTTGGGAAGGATCAGTTAAAAGGCCTCATCCAGCAGATGCAGAACGATAGTCCTCTTCCACTGGCGATGGCCATTGATCAAGAAGGTGGAACCGTAGATCGCCTGATAAGCCTGGATGGACCTCGCCCTTCGGCCACCTCTATCGGCATAACTAACGATCCCCATAAAGCCCTTGAGGCAGGCATACAAGACGCAAAGGATCTTTCATATTATGGGATCAATCTTAATCTCGCCCCGGTAGTCGATGTCAACAACATATATAACCCACAGCTGTATTTACGCACCTACGGCAATAACCCCACGATTGTGACGAGCATGGCCAGAGCTTACCTGCAAGGCCTGCAACAAAGTGGTAAAGTGCTCGGTACGCTCAAGCATTTTCCAGGTCTAGGCGATGTGGCCGCCGACCCGCACGTTAGCGTTCCTTATCTGAACCGTACAAAAAGTGACCTGGAGTCCATTGATTGGGCACCCTACCGCTCGCTCATCCAGCAAGGTGATGTGCACGCGGTCATGGTGACTCACGAGATCGTGCGTGCAATAGATAGCAGCAGGCCCTCTTCCCTGTCCAAAAAGGTCGTTACAGGCATCCTGCGCGACGAACTAGGCTTTCAGGGTGTGATCATGACGGACAGCCTGACTATGGATGGCATAATCGCCAATTACACGTCCGCACAGGCAGCAGGGTTGGCTATTGAAGCCGGTTCGGATTTGTTGATGGGGGCATCCACTCCTGCTGGCGTTGCCACTATGATTGAAGGCGTAAAACAGGAGATCAACGCAGGGAACATTAGCATACAACGCATCGATGACTCTGTGCGCCGCATCTTATTGTTGAAGTACCAGATGGGATTGATCCAGATTCCGCATAATTAAGAGAGGGAAGAGGGGGGGTGCAATGCTGCATTCGAGTTCACCTGGTTCTGAACTAGAAAAACGCCTGCCCATGCTGCTAGTCGGCCTGATTGTGATAGAAACCCTGCTGGTTTTACTGGCGCTGGTGCCTCCGCAGTTGTGGACACGTCTGTTGCCACAAGCGACGAGTGCCGCGTTGGATGGACCATTCCCACCGGTAATAGCGCCCGTGATTACCGCCGTCCTTTACCTTGTTCCCACTGTTATTGGTTTCCTATGCCGCTCCTGGCAACAAGCTCTGCTATACTCGACTATACCGGCCTGGGTCGGCTTAGGATGTTTTGTGATCGCTGCCACCTTCAAGGTGGGTGCATTCTACCTTGTCTCGGTTGACCATGTTATAGCAAACGTCAGCATACTAGAACTTTTTGCTGCTCTTGGTGGGATAGGTTGGCTAGGACGCTCTATATTCACACCTCGCAAACGTGTATAATAAGCGAAACCTTTGTTACGTTCTTAATAAGAACTTTCTATGATTGCCAGGTTCGGTTCCTGCCACTATTGACCGGTCCTGGTAATCCTATACCTAGAAAAGATACACGTGAGAGAAACCAGGAACACCCGGGACGCTAAAGCCGCCGAGAATACAGGCAACGTAGGACATCAAGTATCAACTGGACTGTTGAACATGTTCCCCCATCCTCCAGGCGCGGATGCGCCGCGCGGGGAGATTGAGGCACGACAACTGCTCAAGCGCACTCCTGGGAGTTACCTGCTCAATCAAGCATATAGCTTATGGTTCTTCGCCTCATCGTTTCTTCTCACTGTCATTGTCACGCACAGGCTGTCCACCGCTCAGTATGGTGTCTATGCGGTAGCGCTCTCGGCTTTCAATACTATTGCATACATCGTCGCGCTGGGGTTAGAAGACGCCACTACCACCTTTGTGCCGCGTGTCTTTTCTGAACATGGCAGAGCCGCAGCAGCAGCCTTGATCCGCCGGCTGCTCGCCCTACGCATGGTTATCCTGGTACTGAGTGTAGGCATCATGCTTTTCGGCATACCGCTGCTGGCCATGTTCATTGCCATCATCCCAATGCAAGGCTCGGCAGATATTGCCGCTGGGTTACGTGATCCAGACCTGCTTGCCCACATTACTCCCATTGCAGTGTACGTCCTGGGTAACGGCATCGCCAGCCTGATCACAGCAGTCTGCGCAGCCTTGATGCGCATGCGCGTGGTTTTTGTCGTAGGCAGCGTGACGCAGTTGCTTATCCTGGTGGTGGCCTGGGTTGGACTGCAGTTCGGCTGGGGCGTAGACGATATGCTCTGGCTCCTTGCATTGGGCTCTGTGGTTAATGCGCTCGTTTTTGCCTGCTGGCTCGCACCTATACTCTTCATCAGGGGCACAAGCTATCAGCAACCGCTGAAGCCTGTCATGCGCCTTGGCACCTCAGCATGGCTGACCAATCTAGCTCAGGGGGCATTACTCAAGCAGATATCCATTATCCTGCTTGGCTACTTCGCCATCTCGATAGTACAGATTGGCTACTTCAACCTTTCTTTCCAGCTCGCGCACGCCGCCAACCTGCTACTTGTATCCGGTTTTGGTGGAGTTGCAGGAGCGGCGCTCGCAGCGGCATTCGTGGGGGAGAATCGCGACCGTCTCGCGCGTTCCTGGCAAACGCTGATCAAGATCGAAACGCTGCTGGCAGCACCCGTCCTCATCTTCTGCTTATTTAATGCGCAGAATATCGCGCCCGCCTTGTATGGTCCCGCCTATGACCCGGTAGGACCGTTGCTGGCGATCTTCCTTTTCTTCAACATCCTGGTACGCGCCCTTGGCACAACCATGCATCAATACACCCTGTACGTCATCGGTAAACCTGGTAAAGTCGTGCTGGGTCAATGGATAGGGTTGCTGGCTCTCGTATTGATTGGCATCGTCCTCATTCCGCGCTGGGGACCTGCCGGCGCGCTCATTGCTGATGGAGTGGCACAAGTCGTCACGGGCGCGCTGCTGCTCGCCTTCCTCTGGTCCGACCTGCCGCACAAATATCCCGTGGATTTCACATTGCGCTTATTGCTCGGGCTCACACTGGCCGCTTTGCCCAGCATTATCTGGCACCCTACGAGCCGCTTGCTGCTTGTCGTCTCCGGCTGCATCTTCCTGCTATTAGCCATCGCGCTGCTGCTGGTCATCCGCCCGCTCAGCGCCAGCGATATGGACGTCATCACCAGCGTACGACCTGCCATGACTCCGTATTTACGTTGGTTTGCGCGTGGGAAAGGCTAACTCTCCTCGATACCCTTATGTAACATCTGCTCCACAATCTCCTCAACCCGCGGCTCGACCTCTGCCATCAACCTTCTGAAGCCTTCCTCGCCAAGCTGCCTGCTCAGGCCATCCATCTCCCTCTGCATCTCCTCGCCTTCTGGACTCTCCACCTCTGCAAAGATATCTTTCGCCAGCAGGTAACAGGCAAGAGCCATATCATATTGCTCGCGCTCGCCGTACAGCATACCCATGCTGTGCAGTGCTGGACCTTCACCAACGCGATCACCTACCTCCCGGTGAACCTGCAGCGCCTGCATATAATACTCCAGCGCTCGCTCCTTTTGCCCCAGCTCAGCATAGAACTTACCCAGGTCATACAGTGTTCTGGCCTCGCCGCCCCGGTCGCCTACTTCCTGGCGTATGCGCAGCGCCTGCTCAAGGCAATTTTGCGCTCGTTCCTTCTGTCCCAGGTCGGCATACACCCGGCCCAGGCTATCGAGAGTCTTGCCTTCACCCCAGCGATCCAGTCCCCTGCATATGCTCAGCGATTGCTCGAGGTATTCGAGGGCTCGTTCCCTCTGTTCCAGGTCGGCATACACCTTGCCGAGATTCTTGAGCGTCCGGCCCTCACCCAGCCGATCTCCCACCTCCCGGCGAATGCTCAACGCCTGCTCGAGACATACTCGCGCCTGCTCCAACTGTCCCATATCACCATAGAGCTTGCCCAGGTTATTGAGCGTCCAGGCCTCCTCTCCACGACTGCCTACCTCTCTATGCAGGCTCAGAGCTTCTTCATAATATGTTCTTGCCCGTTCCCTGTGTCCCAATGCGCTGAAGACTTCTCCCAGGTTGTTGAGGGTTGTCGCCTCCTTGCCACGATCGCCTATCTCCCTGCAGATGCTCAGCGCCTGTTCGCAGTACTCTTGAGCCTTGCTTCTCTGCATTTGCGCTCTGTAGACCCCCGCCAGGTTATTCAGATTCCTGACTTCCATGCCACGATCACCTATCTCCCTGCATATGCTCAGTGCTTGCTCAAAGTACTCCCGGGCGCGTTCTCTCTGCCCCAGCATACTATAGATCCGCCCCAGGCCATTCAACGCCCATCCTTCCCCTTTGCGATCTCCCCGTTCCCTGCACAATCTCAAAGCCTTCTCGAGATGCTCTTGTGCCGGTTCCATCTGTCCCAACGCCCTGTAAATTTCACCAAGATGGTTGTAGATGCGCGACATTCGTCCTTGTGACGGGCGCCACCTCTCCAGCGGGAACAGTAATTCATACAACTCAAGCAAGATGGCATTCCCTCCCCAGTGCCTCAGACTTCCGAAGATGTTTTCCCTCTCCATCAATTCATACGCCTCCTGCCACCGCTCGGCCAGGCATAGTTGCCAGGTCGCTTCAATCAGCAATTGCACATCGCTAATGCGCCACCGTTGGCCGCGGGGCGGGCAATTCACCGCTGCCTGTTGCAAGTAGTAGCGTGCAGCCCTTTCATGCGCTGCTTGCAGTGTCTGTGTGCCCGTCTCTCCACTCCCGGCGCCAAAACGACCGCGGGCATAATCGGCAACGATAGCATGCAATTGGTAGCGCCCTTCTCCCGATGCCTGGAGCAGGTGCTGCCTCAGCAGGACATCCAGGGCAGGCAGTACCTGTGCCCCTAATACTTCAGACCCATCAGGCACATCGGCTGTAGAGTCCACCAGCGCCAATGCAGCATCGAGCAGCACTGGCTCGCGGTAAATAGAGAAAGCCAGCAGGAGCTTGCGCTGCATCTCGTTCAATTGCTGGGTATAAATAGAATTTAGCAGGTTGCGCGCAATATCACCCGTCCAGAGGCGCGCATAGGTCGGGTTGCTCACGAGAGTTGTCAGGCTCAGACTGCGATTGCGCCGTAAGAACGATGCCAGCAGCGCCAACGCGAAGGCATGGCCGGAACAATGTTCTACTGCCGTGCGCAGTTCCGCCTCGGTCGCCCCGCTTCCCACCCCCTGTCGCCGCAGCAGCTCTATGCCTTCGGCAATCTCCATCCCCTTGACGTGATACTCCTGCATATAAGTCGGAGGATACTCGCGTGTCCCTTGCGGCCAGAGGCGGCTGGTAAGCAGCACCCGGCAGCGACACGGCTGGCTATTGAGCGCGTCGAGCCACTCGCCCACGCCCGCGTGGTCTGCAAGCGCGTATCCCGTCTGTGTATCGAGCAGGTTCTCAAACTGGTCCAGCACAATCAGCCGCGCCTGCTCAGTCGTGTTCAGCGCATTGAAGAGCGCCACCGCCAGGTTCTGTGGTGTGAGATCGCCCAATTCTGGCATGGACTTGCCCAGCACCTCAAAGAGCGTCCCTGCCAGGTCGGTCATTGTGACCGCGGGATCAATCCTCAGCCAGAGGGCGCTGGCAGTGAAGGGCCCACTTCCAGTTCGTCGCCGTTCCTCGGCATAACGATGGATAAGAGCGGCAAGGGTCGACTTGCCAACGCCGCCTATACCAGTCAGGACAATAGCCGTGATGTCAGGCTGGATCAAATTGACATATACCTCTTTGACCACTTTTTCACGCTGCTCGATGGTCCTGGAGTCGGTGAGCGGGGGAAATCCCAGGATGCCGCGAAAAGCCGCCTTTTCGGAAGCCATCAATGCCGGGGGCAGGGGCTGGGTAGTAGGAACATGCACGATAATCTGCGGCAGCGCGGCAACAGGTGACGGAGTTGGAGAAACGTGTGGCGCCAGCGAGGAAATCATATGCTGTTCATGTGAGCCAGCAGAAATGGGGAACAGCCATTGAAGCAGGCTAAAGACGACGCCCAGTACGGTGAAGAGAAGGATGGGCAAGATACTGAACCAGGAGCCCTGGCTGCTTCCTACCCAGGCAATGGCACCAAAGGCAATCAGCACCAGAACAGCTATCAGAACGACCCAGCGTACCCAGGGACGGTGCTTACCTCTCTTATCCCGTCCCTGGGAGTCGCCATGATGTTGTATCTGCTCTGATTGCCCCATGCTACATATCTCTCACTTTTGAATGAATTGTCGGATTTCTATCGATTATAGCATGGAATATGAACTTCTGCAGCTATTGTGCGGGCACTATGTACACAGCAGTACCATAGCACAGCACTTCGGTCACGCCTGGAGTAATTTCAGTTGCATCGTAACGCACACCGATGATCGCGTTCGCTCCCATCAGCTGAGAGTGTTGAATCATAATCTCGTAGGCATCCCTGCGCGCCTGTTCGCACAGTTCAGTGTAAATCGAAATGTTGCCACCAAAAAGCATCTGGAACGACGCGCCAATGTTGCCCACGACGCTGCGTGAGCGCACGATGATACCGCGCACCAGCCCAAAGTTCCTGGCGACGCGAAAGCCATTAAAATCGAACGCGGTGGTGACAAAATTGTGAATATTGGGGGCTTGAACGGAAGCTGGCCCTGGACCCTGCATAGTGACTTACCTCCATCTCGGTATTTTCGTTGTTCAAATCAGTAGAAACATAGATATGCATCTCATGTCTATGGAAGATTGTATCATTGCTGGGATCTAAAATAAACTCATAAAATATGGACATTATGGTGACTGAACTCAAGCAATCGTCTCTCGTTCTCGTGGAAAGTACCCCTTTTTGGCAAGGCATGAATGATGGTGCATGTGGTATTTTTATGGAGACGCCTCTAAGCGTCATGTAACCGAAGAAGATGTGATTGATTTCTTACAGAAAACCGAGCGCGAAAGCCCCCGTGATGCATCTGGGGGATGAAGCGCCGTTCCTTGGTTGGGGAAGCGAGGGGTGCATGCTGCCAACTGAGCACCGCTATCCTTGACAAAGGAATTGCGATCTGTTATATTTATTAATAACAATTAGCTATAAGAGTCAACAATGTAGATAGAGATATATCAAGGGCGCAACAGTTCTTACCGTTCCCTGAGGAGGGACATATGATGCCGTATCGCTATAGACGAGGCAGGGGTGGCCGTTGGGGAATAGGCGGTTTTCCCTGGGTGCTGTTTTTCTTCTTCATGTTCTTTAACCACTCGTGGAGTGGCTTTTGGATCGGTATAGTTATCACTATATTGCTCTTCCTGCTGATACGAGCTATTATATCGGCGTCATCGAGCGCGAGCAGCATGAATGCAAACACGATGGCAAGCCAGCAGCCACAGCCACACGAGGAAGTATACCAGCAGCCCTATCAACCGTACGAGCAGGGATACCAGCAGCAGCCAGAGACTTATCAAGAAGGCGGCCAGCCACAGCAGTACCCACAGCCACAGTACGAGCAGCCACAGGTACCATATCCACAGGAACTACCGCCAATGGAGCAATAGTCTTTGGCTATAGGAAATTTGCTTTCGTCTGCAAGAACAAAGCGCATTGCTGCCGTTCAGCACGAGGTTTTGAGCACTGATGCCACCAGCCTGATAATCTCCTGGTGAATCTGCTCTGGCGGTAGCGAGGCATCTACTACTTT
>Ga0137384_10000464_pt1 | contig 30931 bp, 27 predicted proteins | sample SagtaG_2_FD_104922 | JGI IMG/M metagenome (GOLD analysis project Ga0137384, IMG submission 104922) | Vadose zone soil microbial communities from Sagehorn Ranch, Mendocino, California, USA - Sage2_R_60_16 metaG | ecosystem: Environmental > Terrestrial > Soil > Vadose zone | place: USA... | reverse complement strand
TATCGTGACCATGATAGCGCAACTCTCGGATCATGCCGAGCGCTACCGACGGTTCTATAGTATTGAGGCCCCACGAGCTTATGAGCGGGGGATGCGTGAGCATCAGGCAATTGTAGATGCCTGTCTTGCGCGAGACCCAGGATTAGCTGCTGAGCGTCTGGCCCGTCATTACTCGTCCGTGGCGCTGGGCACTCTTGCTGTGCTGGCTCCCGAGTATGACCCCGTGCTGGTACGTACAGCACTTCATTCTGTAATGCAAGCGCGGACTGGTGGAAAGAATGGAGCGCAAGACTCGGAATAATTCTGCTCGCCCACTGCTGATAGTTCGGGAATACCGAACATCGTGCTTGTTAGTCCCCTCCTCAACATATATAGTAAAACTACGTCAATGCGGCATAAATTGTTGCCAGAAGAGCCGCATTCTTTCGCGGAGCGCCGCATGCTCTGGTTTGCGCAGGTATGGATCACTTTGCCAAAGTTTTTCCGCCAGGGAACGTGACAATTCTATGAGCCGGGTATCGCTCAGGTCGGCCATGCGCAGTTCAGGCATGCCACTCTGGCGTACGCCGATGAAGTCGCCTGGTCCGCGTAGTCGCAAGTCTTCTTCGGAGAGACGGAAACCGTCGTCGGTCGATTGGAAGATGTTCAGGCGTTCCTGGGCCTGCAGGCCTGCATCGGCACTGAGCACGTAGCAGAACGCCTGGTCTTTGCCGCGCCCGACGCGCCCGCGAAACTGGTGTAGTTGTGATAGGCCAAAGCGGTCGGCATCTTCAATCACCATGACAGTAGCATTGGGCACGTCGATGCCGACCTCGATGACCGAGGTTGCCACCAAAATGTCGAGCTCACCATCGCGGAATTGGCGCATGGCTGCATCCTTGTCGGCAGGTTTCATCATGCCGTGCAGCAAGCCCAGGCGCAAATTGGGGAAGACCTCGCGACTCAAACGTTCAAACTCGGCAGTAGCGGATTTGACGGCGAGTGACTCTGACTCCTCGATCAAGGGGCAGATGATAAAGGCTTGATGGCCTTCCGCTACCTGGTGGGCGATAACGGTATAGGCTTCAGCGCGTCGCGCGCCAGTGCGCCAGCGCGAGATGATTTTCTGGCGTCCAGGGGGAAGCTGGTCGATGACCGAGACATCCAGGTCTCCATACAAAGTGAGTGCAAGCGTGCGTGGAATGGGGGTGGCCGTCATAACGAGCATATGGGGATGATACCCTTTTTGGCGTAGGATGTCGCGCTGTTCAACGCCGAAGCGGTGTTGTTCATCGATAATAACCAGACCCAGCCGGTTAAAAGTCACATCTTCCTGGATGAGGGCATGGGTACCTATGGCGACCATTGCTTCGCCACGTTCGAGCGCTGAGCGTCCCATGGTTCTCTCGCGCTGTTTCAGGCTGCCGGTCAGCAGGACAGTATGAATACCGAATGGTTCCAACATGGCGCCGATACTGTGTGCATGTTGTTCTGCCAGCAGTTCAGTGGGGGCCATGATTGCCCCTTGATGACCGTTGAGGACCGCGGTCAGCAGGGCAGCGGCGGCCACGGCCGTTTTACCGGCGCCGACATCACCCTGGAGAAGACGGCACATAGGCTTGCTCTGTGCAAGGTCGTCAAGTATTTCGCTAATGACGCGTCGTTGGGCAGCAGTAAAACAAAATGGCAAGGTCGCCTCAAATGGCTCTTTGGTGGTGACCGGTGACCACAGCGTAGAGTTAAGGGGATTGTGCATATCCTGTTTCTGGTTCTCGCCTGTCACTCCTGTGCCGCTGAATTCACCTTTCTCCGCTATTGATGCTGCCGCAGGGGGATCGATAAAAATTTTGGTGAGGTCAATGTTGAAAGCGTTCCCCCGAGCGGCCTCTCGTTGCCAGCGACTGCGCCGTTCCTGCATGCCAAGATGTATCAGAAATAGTTCGTCAAAGGCCAGACGGCGGCGGGCGTTGATCAGGGCTGCTTCATTTTCGGGATAGTGTATATGAGAAACTGCATCAGGCAGGGGCATAAGTTTTCCTGCTGAACGTACAGATGCAGGCAGGTGATCGGGAATCATCGCCGCATAGCGGTCAACGGCCCACTTTGTGAAGCGCCGCAGCGACTTAGCATGGAGGCCTTCGGTCAGGGAATACACCGGCACGAGGCGACCTGTGTTTACAAGGTCACCCTGCTCGGGCAGTTCGTGACTGCGTACTGAGAATTCGATTTTGTTGCCGAAGCGCTGTTTGACGCCGGTCACGACCAGATAGGAGCCCTGGGCCGCCTTCAACTGCTTGAGCAGGTAGGGTTGATTGAACCATGTGACATTCAACTTGCCCGTCTCATCAGAGATAGTGGCAATAGTGCGTGTCCTGCCGCTGCTCGTAGGAACATTTTTCACTTCCCAGATCAGACCCATTGTAGTCGTCAGCTCATTGAAGGGGATACTGGCAATTTTTTCGAGTTTGCTATAATCGCGGTGTTCGCGCGGAAAATAGAAGAGTAGATCGCGCACAGAACGAATGCCCAGGTTATGGAGTCGCGCGGCAATCGAGGCCCCCACACCCGGAACTGCCGTAATGTCGGCGCTGAGGAGCGTCAGTACGGTGTGGCCGGCCGACATATTAGCCTCTAAACGGGTAGTATTTTGTGGGGGTTTCACTACAGTTTTGTTTTCGGGCTTTGTTTGCGCTTTCGCAGCAGTAATCTCGTTGTTAAGACCTGATTTATTACGGCCTGGAGTGCTTGAACCACTTTTATCGTGTCCAACAACAGACTGTGTGGGAGGGGTCAGAACATTACTACTTCTCTGTCCATGCTCACGTTGCTCTAATTCATTGAGTATAGCGAGAGCAGCACGCAGGCTTGCTGCACGTTGCATGGGGTCCTGCTGGCGGTATCCTTCAAGGTACTCGGTAAAACTATGAATGGGGCGCAGGTCAAGCCCCGCATTTTTGCAGATGCTACTGACCTCATCGGCCCAGCGCACAACAAAGATTTCTAACCCTCCCGGTTTGATCGCCTGGTCCTGGTGGTTAGTACGTTGTTCGTGCTGTAGGACTTTCCGCGCCCGTTCAATGTAGCTGGTGAGCGTTGGATTGGTTGTCTCTGGCATAACTCAGATTGTTCACTATCCACTGTTTCTCTCTACTATAGAGGGTCCCTGGAACAAGTGTCAAGCGACATCTGAATCTGAGTTGACGTCTGGGACCGTAAAGTGAATCTCCAGGGCCTTGTTGACAAATCGTGCTACCGTGGCCTCCTGGTTGGATAGCACAGAGGGGAGCGTGATGTCGCGTTTGAAGTTACCGATTTCAACGATCATCTCATCACCCTTTTTGGTCATCAGTACCTTATTCATCTCGACATGAGGTAGAGGAAGGCGCAAGATATATTCGTCTCCCTGACGCATTATCTCTTGTATTTGGCCGCGGAAGTACACCTGCGTTGGGTCCTGATTACCAAAGATCACGTCGGCTAGCTTGCCAAGTTGGGAAATGCCGAGAATTTCATGAGAATAGTAGGGCGCTTCCCAGATGGGAAGTGGTGCAAATGTATTATGAATTTGTTGAAGCAGCTTTGTTTGATTCTGGTAGAGTTCTTGCGTGAAGGTATCTTGATAATGGCCTTTTGAGAGGACGCGGTTACAGACGACGGCGTCAATAGGATAGCCGAAGAGAGCGAGGTAGGTTTCAGCACGCAAAGCCTCTTTGATGACCATGCGTTCGGGATTGACGACGGGGCGATAGGAACTGATTTCGGGATTGCCCAGCACCTCGCGCAGCGTTTTCACTCGTTCGCTGAGTTCTTGAACTGCGCCCAGTATTTCCCCGGAAGGCAGGAAGGCTTTGATTAATGGCCGGGCGAGATTGAGCGTACCACTCTGTAGATTCATGAGGCGCCCGGCATACCACTGGAAAGTATCTGGCATACTTAGCAGTCGCACGGTCTCACCTGTAGGGGCAGCGTCAATGACGACGACGTCAAAGTCTCCTTCACGTGCGTTACGATAGATGTTGATCAGGCTCACGATCTCATCCATGCCAGGGATGAGGGCAAGCTCTTCTGCCATAACAGAATCTATACCGCGATTGCGCAACATCTTGCTCATTGAATCTTGTAATTTGCCCCAGCCACGGCGCATTTCGTCCAGGGCATTGACTTCCTGTGCCCATAGATTCGCTGCCAGCTCTTTAGGTTCTGAAGTCAGCGGTTTATTCAGGCAATCGGCCAGACTATGGGCAAGATCGGTACTGACTACAAGGGTACGTTTGCCCAACATCGCGGAACGAACAGCAGTAGCGGCGGAGATCGTTGTTTTGCCAACGCCGCCTTTCCCAAGATAGAGAATAATGCGCATACTAGTCCTTACTTACCTATTGTAATAGCTATCATCAAGCGACTTGCAAATGCTTGTCATCACTATGTACGTAGATTGCCCTCTCATGGTTATATCCTGCTCCTCTATGTAAACAAAAGTGTGAAATGGTACTTCTATTGCATAGAAGGGAGAAGGGCGCCTACGTGGGCGCCCTTCTCCCTTCTATGTAACACATAGTGACGTCCTTTGCAGGAGTCACTGTGTGATTTAATCACAGTTCTAATTTTCCGGTCAGCACTAACAGTTTGAGGAACTCAAGGTGCCGGATGATTTCGGTACGGTCACTGCCACCATTCTGGTACCATTGGCGGAGCCAGAGGAGTGACATAATTTCGTCAGAGGTAAAACCGCTCTGGGTAAGTGTATCAATTTCAGTTGTTTCAGATTCAGTGCTTGTAACTGTGATTAGATGTTCTTCAGAATGGATTTGCGGATTCATAATATATGTCCTTCTGCCTATCGTGGGCTGTCCGCTAAAGCTTATTTCCGTTTCTCAATGGTTATCAGGTTAACGGCTGCTCGACTATTTTAGAGATGTATTACACTTTAATAGACGTTCGGCGCTGTACTTTTTCAAATACCAATTTCCTGGTTGACCTGACAGCAATTTCACCTTCTCTACTACTTATTCCCTACGCTTAAAGCATAAACGGTAACCAGCAAAATAACTATCTACAATACCACACGCAATGTGTTAAATAGCTCACAGGAGGGTGTCCTATTTCCTCCCGCTCCACTTCTTATTCGAAATATATACGTCAAATCACCTCCGTTGGTTCCATTTTGGTGTAATGTAAAATCCTTGAAGGAAAAAAGTGCTCGGGTTAACTAACGGAAATGTGCTGGTAAGCTTTAGACGCGTAACGTTCATCAAGCGGGTAGGTAGACTTTCGTATATCTACTTATATTGTCGTTGGCAGGTTACAACAAAGAAGAAATGAGAGAGGAATCGAACCAGGCCCCTTGTCTTTCTGTAAGAAAAAGGCAAGGGGCCTGGTTCGATTATGCAGGTTCACTAGCTGTTACGCACTACGATATTTACCAGGCGGCCAGGTATATAGATAACCTTCTGAACGGTGCTCTCGCCAATAAAAGAGGCAACCCTCGGGTTTTCCAGAGCCAGGTAGCGAGCCTCGTTTTCGCTGATATCAGACGAGACTTCGATGCGTTCACGCACTTTACCGTTGACCTGGATCACCAGAGTGAAAGTCTCATCCTGTGTCATCTCCTCGTCATAGCTCGGCCAGTCGGTCATATGGATGCTACCGGTGTGGCCCGTGATGTGCCACAACTCTTCCGTGATGTGCGGCGCCATAGGAGCCAGCAGTTGCATCATTGTCTCCAGGGTTTTACGGTAAGCCCCGGTCTGTGCCACCGGATCGTTCTGCTGTTTCACCAGCACGTTGTTACACTCCATCAGTGCGGCCAGAGCCGTGTTGAAATGGAAGTTGCTCAGGTCTTCTGTAACGCGCTTGATGGTCTTGTGGCGCAGGCGCTCGATGGCTTTACTTTCACTGGTCTCTTTATCACTGACCCTACCATCGATCCAGTTTTCGCTGATAACGCTCCAGAAGCGATTCAGGAAGCGCCAGACACCTTCCAAATTGTCGGGTCTGAAAGAGCCGCCGGCATCGAATGGGCCGATGAACATCATGTAGCAGCGGACGGTATCTGCGCCATATTTAGCGACGTACTTGTCGGGCGCCTCTACGTTGCCGCGTGACTTGGACATCTTCTGGCCGTCAGCACCCAGCACCATACCCTGGTGGAACAGGCGCATAAAAGGTTCATCAAAGTCCAGGTGACCCATGTCATGCAGCGCCTTAACGAAGAAGCGCGCGTAGAGCAGATGCATAATAGCGTGCTCGACGCCGCCGACATACTGATCGACAGGCAGCCATTGCTTCATCTTTTCCTGGCTCCATGCCTGCTCACTATTGCGAGGGTCGACATAGCGCAGGAAGTACCAGGACGAGCAGATGAAGGTATCCATTGTATCTGCCTCGCGGGTCGCTGGGCCTCCACATACCGGGCAGGTCGTGTTCAGGAAGTCCGGTTCATAACGCAGCGGTGATTCTCCTGTTGACTTGAACTCGACATGCTCAGGCAGCCAGACGGGCAGTTGCTCCTCTGGTACGGGAACCATACCGTCGTTTGGGCAGTAAACAATAGGTATAGGCGCGCCCCAGTAGCGCTGCCGACTAATCAGCCAGTCACGCAGGCGATAGGTCACCATAAACTTGCCGATGCCCTGTTCCTCGATGTACTTCGTCACTTGAGCAATAGCTTCATCAGCTGGCGTGCCATCGAATGGACCAGAGTTAACCATCACGCCCAGGTGTTTTTTTGCCTCTGGCCAGGTTGCTGGATCGCTGGGTGCCTCATCCCCGGCGCGAATGACTTCGCGGATGGGGATATTAAATTTTCGCGCGAACTCAAAGTCTCGCTGGTCATGCGCCGGTACGCCCATGATGGCGCCGGAGCCATAGCCCATCAGTACGTAGTCGGCAATCCAGACGGGCACTTTTTCGCCGTTGACGGGATTAGTAACATAGCCGCCAGTAAAGACGCCAGTTTTCTCTTTCTCCACGTTGGTGCGCTCGATCTCCGTCATACGACGTGCCTGCTCTACATAAGCATCTACCGCTGCCTTCTGATCGGGGGTCGTAATGCTCTCGACCAAGGGGTGTTCAGGGGCCAGCACAAAGAATGTAACCCCGTAGATCGTGTCTGGGCGAGTGGTGAACACAGGGATCTGTTCCTGCTTCCCATCGATCTCGGCTACGAAGCGTATCTCGGCTCCTTCGCTACGTCCTATCCAATTGCGCTGCATAGTCATGGTCTTTTCGGGCCACTCCACAACGGGAAAGTCCAGCAGGCGCTCCGCGTAATCGGTGATTTTCAGCAGCCACTGGTCGATCTCTTTGCGAACAACGGTGCTACCACAGCGTTCACAGGTGCCATCGGGCAGAACCTGCTCGTTCGCCAGAACGGTATTGCAACCTGGACACCAGTTGGCTGGCGCCTTGGTGCGATAGGCCAGGCCGTGCTTGTAGAATTGCAGGAACAGCCATTGTGTCCACTTGTAATAGTCAGGCAGGCAGGTGACTACTTCACGCTGCCAGTCCCACTGAGCGCCCATCATACGCAGTTGTTTACGCATTTTGTCGATGTTAGCCAGTGTCCAGGTACGTGCCTGTACGCCGTGTTTGATGGCGGCATTCTCCGCAGGCAGGCCAAAGGCATCGAAACCGATGGGCTGCATAACGTTATAGCCCTGCATGCGTTTGAAGCGCCCATAGGCGTCGAAGGGCGAGTAGTTGTACCAGTGGCCCATGTGCAGGTCGCCGGACGGGTAGGGAAACATAACGAGATGATAGAATTTTGGCCTGGGCGAGTTATCGGAGGCGTGATAGAGTTGTTCTGCCTCCCATTGTTTTTGCCATTTCTCTTCAATTGCTTTTGGATTGTACTTTGTGCGTGTTATCATAAGTGTTTTCCTCTCCCCGTTGAGCCTTAAAAAAAGAATAATAATAAAAACCTTTCATCCGCGAGGGACGAAAGGCTATTCCGTGGTACCACCCTGATTTGTCATCAATGTTTCTCAGGCGGGAAGGTTGAAACTGGTGGACCTGAGGGGGCTCGAACCCCTGACCTCATCCATGCCATGGATGCGCTCTTCCAGCTGCGCTACAGGCCCTTAGATGGTTGTGCGCCGAGTCGATTGATGTACTCATTGTATGCTATAACGGGCGTCCCGACAAGTGCTAGGTTCTATCCAGGTACTATTGAACCTATTTGGACCACTGTCCTGTCATACCTTGAGGAAAGTAACTTCACACTTATTGCTCACAGGCGAGTTCGGTCGAATTGGCTTGTAGCCTTGCACCACCCGGCTACTCTCTGTGTACGCGTTGACCTACTACTCCTGCTCACCGCTTTTGTCTCCAGCTGTGCCTATACTATATCACAAGCCTTTGCGATTTGCAAGGCATGTATGAACGGTGTAAAGATACCTCTGGTGGGCACCCAGGCACGAAAATTGGGTGGAGATGAGGGGGCTCGAACCCCTGACCTCGACAGTGCGATTGTCGCGCTCTCCCAGCTGAGCTACATCCCCTGAGCAAGTTAGATGATACCATATTAGCAGGCGATTGTAAATAGTTTTTTTGGGGCAGGGCCTGTGAATGAGCCTGGCGACCGCAAGGGTCGCCAGGCTCATTCACAGGCCCTGGGCCTTCGCCATCCTCTTTGCCGGTGAGGTTGTGTTGTGCTATCTTGTTCTTGCCAGGGACTTCTTCGGCGGGATATGGAGTGGGCGTCCCTCCGCGGCCAACACAGCTTCGCGCAGGCCTTCGCTGAGGGTCGGGTGGGGATGGATGGTCTCAGCAATCTCATCGACGGTGAGTTCGCCGCGCATGGCCACCGAGTATTCGCTGATGAGGTTGGTGGCATCCGGTCCGATGATATGGGCGCCCAGTAATTCGCCGTATTTGCCGATGATTACTTTGGTGAATCCGTCGGTCTCAGCCATAGCAACCGCTTTACCGTTGGCGGACCAGGGGAAGCGATCGACACGCGCTTCCGGGTATTTCGCTTTGGCATCTGCCTCACTCAGTCCGACAAAGGCGATTTCAGGGAAGGTGAAGATGGGGTTTGGCACAACGTTGTAGTCCATGACTGCCTGATGTCCAGTAGCATTGTCGGCGGCAATCTCGCCTTCGGTCGAAGCGACATGGGCTAACCCAGCGCCGTGGACCAGGTCACCGATAGCATAGAAACCAGGGAGGTTTGTCTCCATCTTTTCGTTGACGCGCACGCGTCCCCGGTCGTTATCGAGACCATGCTCCATCAATTGCTCGAGGCCGGAGTTATTGGCGCGGCGGCTGACGGCGATCAACACATATTCTCCCGTATAGCTCTCCTGCCCTTTTTCCGTACTGGCGGTAACCTTCTTCTCATCGCCTTCGTCAGCGAGAGACTCCACTTTTGCTCCCGTGACAATTTTGATACCGCGCCTGCTGAGGATGCGGACAAGTAGTTTGCGTAACTCTTCATCGACAGGAGTCAGGATATCTGGCAGCATCTCAAGAATTGTTACCTGTGAACCTAGCGCGTTGAACATACAAGCCAGTTCGACGCCGATTATGCCTCCACCCACGCAGATAAGGCTTTTAGGCGTATCTGGCAGATTCCAGCAGGTGTCACTATTCATCACCTTGCGTCCATCGACGCCGGGGAAAGGAGGCACGAGTGGAACGGAGCCTGTGGCGAGGATAATTTTGTCGGCGTCGAACTTTTCTTGCGAATCGTCGTTCTTCGTTACAGTGACGGACCGCGAGGCATCAACCGTGCCAAGGCCATCAAATACGTCGATATTGTTGCCCTTCATCAGCACGCCAACGCCACCTGTCATGCGCTTGACGACTTTGTCCTTGAAGACGACTCCCTGTTTCATATCAAAGGTTGGCGGCTGGGGTAGATTGATGCCTAACTCGCCCAACGATGACATGTTGTGCAATACCTCTGCGATATGTAACATCGCCTTCGAGGGAATGCAGCCTACGTTTAGACAGGTGCCACCGAGGTATTGTTTTTCGACGATGGCGACCTTTGCTCCAAGTTGAGCGGCCCGAATAGCGGCGACGTAGCCGCCAGGGCCTGAGCCAATAATTGCGATGTCGTAATGAGTATTTGCCATTTTAAGACTCTCCTGCAATCTGAAAATAGACTTTCAAAGCTGCGCGTTGTCGCATGAGGGTAACTCCTTCAGCAAACTGTTCCAATGGTAAATGATGGCTGATAAGACCAACCACACGCACAGCGCGGCTGTTGAGTAGATCAAGGGCGATACGCAACTCCTCCGGTGATGATGAATAGGTACTGGTAATACCAAGTTCTTGTTGATAGATATGTTCCAGGTTAACAGGTACGATAGCTGAATGAGCAGCAAAAATGTGTATTGTCCCACCTTTGCATACTCCCGCGATTGCCTGTAAGAATGGGCGTTCGCCCGCGACAGTAATAATGACCGCATCGGCTCCCCGGCCTTCCGTATATGGCGCAAGGAGCGGGCGCAGTCCCTGCTCATCTTCTGGAGCCAGGAAGGCATCATCTGCGCCTAACTTGCGTGCCAATTCGAGACGCTCGGGCAAGAGATCTATACCATAGACACGAATAGAACGACCACAAGGGATAGACTGGCCAGTTCCGAGGGCTTTGAATGCCTGTAGCATGAGTAGGCCGATGGAGCCTAGTCCGAGTATGACAACGGTATCTCCTGGAAGCAGTGAAGTGCGTTTCACAGCGCGAACGCAACATGCCAGTGGTTCGACAAATGAACCTTCTTCGTCAGTGAGCGTTTCTGGGAGAGGGAGCGTCGTCTGTTGTACATGCTCCGGGGGAACGCGGATGTATTCAGCGAGGCCGCACGGGTCGATATTGGAAGCTTTGAACGAGGCACACATGGAGGAGTTGCCGTGACGGCAGTAATGACAGTGACCGCAAGGAACGTGGTGGGCAACAACAACACGCTGTCCCACGGCAAAATTGGCGACAGCCCGTCCCCGCTTCACTATAGTTCCTGTTAGCTCGTGTCCTAAAATCACGGGTGGGGGAGCTTGCTGCACGATTTTAAGAATATCAGATCCACAGAGTCCACAGCCATGTACTTTCACAAGCAACTCGTCGTCAGTAATGGTTGGAATGTACCTGTTTTCTAAACGAATATCGTCATAAGAGTAGTATTTTACTGCTTTCACGGACGTACTACAAATCCTTTTGTGCAGGTGTTTCGTTCGTAGTCAGTATAGCACTTTTCCGTTGAAACTGGTACGCAAAAAATAGTCATTCAAAACGTCTAGAAAATAGAACTAATGGCCAATTTTGCCTAATTAGCTCATGTAAGAAAGAAAGGTTGTAACAGTGTACGTATTTATTAGTAAGGGGATGCAAAATGAAATTCTGCAATGGCATTTTCTTTCTTACATTATTATTACAATTTAACATCCGGTATGAGGCTTCTTTGGGAGGATACCCGATGTATGGATGGTAGTGGGAGAGCAGTAGTTTAGATCATTTCTATATTAAATGAAAGAGGAGCAATACTTTTATGGCGACAACTGGCGAACTGCGAGCCATTGTCCAGGCACTCCACCTGGTAGACGTTGGAGATGCAGAGAGTTATCTTGGCGAAGAGGCTTTGACGAAGGAAGAATCAACTACCCCACTGGAGGAATTGGTTCCTGTTGAACTGGCCTCTGACTCAGCCGATCTCGCAACGTGCGACTGTATGTCGTGTGATTTAGTTCTTCATGTATAATGTTCTACTACAGCTTACCCTGCAAAGGATAAGCTTTCACAATTTGGGAAAAGACTGATCAAGAAAGCCCTGGTTGTATTGAGGTAGAGTATCAATACAACCAGGGGTTTTCTTAACAACGTTAGTATCTTGCCTCTAACAGTGTTTTAACTCGTTTCTCCACGTTGGGCATGCCACAGGTTTTGATTTGTTTCACCACTGCTTTAACATCGTAGGCTACGCGCCGAATTTCAGCATCCCAGGTAGTATCTTGCCAGGAAAGAATGCCATAAGCTGCACGGAGGTCTTCATCTCGTGGCAAGCCACAACTCGCGACATCGGCAAGAAGAAGATGACGCCAGCGACGTGTGTAAGCAATATGGAGGTGGCCAAAAGCCAACGCCCCAATGCTATGTTCAATGCCTCCAAGCAGGTATGCTAGAGTACTATCGGGGGCATTGGGGAAGATGGCATCTTCCAGGTTCAATGGGTTCGCATGGACGATGAGCAGGTCGCTACCAGCAGGGTTTGCAACGAGATGTGACGGGGGTAAAGACGCCAAGTAGGCAACGCCTGTTTTTCCAATCTGTTCCCTGGTCCAGGCGACCGTGGTGCGTTTCTTCGCACCTTTTTCCGGCGCCTCGTTCACCACCTCCAGGTCTACATTGCCCTGGATAACTGGACAGTTCAATTTTTGGACCGTATCCAAGACCTCGCGCGGGCATGGACCATTCAGGCAGAGATCACCGGCTATTACCAATTGATCTACCGCTGGCTGGTGCGAGAGGTCTTCAAGCACTGCTTCCAGCGCCAGTTGATTCCCATGGATGTCCGCTATGACCGCAATTCGCATATGATTTCCTTAGTGTACGAGTTCGTTATCAAGGCGCCAGGAAGGAACACACTTAATTTATGGCTTGCTATGTGAAGCATAATGTAACAGGGCTTGTTCCTTACCGATATCTCACTCATAGGTAATATACCGCAAAATGGAGGAGAAACCAAATCGTTATGAAACTTTCTACATGTAGAAAGTGTGATTACAGATGAGGTATGTGGAATTGACGCGAGAGACGATTGATCTCTATTGTAAAATTACTAGAAAAAGAGAATGGAGATCAGATGATCAGAAAAATCGGCGTCATCTCGGATACGCACGTTCCGCATTTCAAGAAGCTGCCAGAGGTTATCTGGGAGCATTTCGATGGGATCGAATTGATTATTCACGCGGGGGATCTCTCCGTTCTTGCGGTTCTGAATGAGTTGGAGGCGATCGCACCGGTAGTAGCGGTACAGGGCAATATTGAAGAGGACGAGGTGCGAATGAAATTGCCGGTCAAGCGCGAGATTGTGGTCGGGCAGTGTCGTATCGGGATTGTGCATATCCTGGGGGATGCGCATAATCGGGTGAAGGTGGCACGGCAGGAGTTTCCGAGGGCGCGCGTGGTGGTGTTTGGGCATAGCCATATTCCCTGGAATGAGGACAGGGATGGGTTACTGCTCTTCAATCCTGGCAGCGCGACCGACCGGCGCAGGCAGCCGAGATGCAGCATCGGGTTATTGTACGTGGATGACGAGGCCCAGAGTGTAAGGGGGGAGATTATATGGTTGTAGATGTAAATTGAAGTATATTGACTCGCATTCTGACGCAAAAACAATATGTCCTACTACTTGAATCGGATGCGTTCATAAATTTCATCCATGAGAAATTCGGCGTTGAGACTTTCGATTCTCACAGTGTCTCCAGGGCTGTAGATTCTGGGATTTGCTTGTGTCGTCATTATTTCATTTCGTTAGCCAAGATTTCACCAGGGACCGATCAATTGTATCCAGTGAAAAGTGGCCGGAGAGTATCATAGCCAACTCGAGTTCGGCTCGCAGGATCTCCAACACGTGGTGCACGCCTTCTGCACCGTTGACCGCCAATCCCCAGAATATTGGCCGACCAACCATAACTGCTCGGGCTCCAAGGGCCAGAGCTTTAAGTACGTCTGTGCCGCGACGTATGCCACCGTCCAGGTATACCTCGCAGCGGCCGGCAACAGCCTCAACGATTTCGGGAAGTGCGTCGATACTGGCTATGGCAGAATCGAGCTGCCGTCCTCCATGGTTCGAGACGATGATGCCTGATACTCCGCGCTCCAACGCCAGTAGCGCGTCCTCTGCCGTGAGAATGCCCTTGAGCAGGATTGGCAGCGATGTCACTGTTTTTAGCCAGTCGAGGGTTTCCCAGGTTGGGGTAAAAGGGATGTCATAATGATTTTCCTCGGCTTCTGCGCCAGGAAAGTTTGCCAGGTCTAGATGAGATAGCAAACTAAAGTTATTGCGGATGTCTTTTTCTCTGTTGCCCAGGCGTGGCAGGTCGGCCGTCAGTACGATGGCCCTGTATCCAGCGGCTTCCGCGCGTTGTACCACCCAGGCAGAAACTTCCAGGTTGCGATAGAGGTATAGTTGGAACCAGAGTGGGGCATTGGCTGACGCTGCTATATCCTCAAGGGTACGCGTTGAAAACGTACTGACGGTCATCAAGGTATGTGCCAGAGCGGCTCCCTGCGCGGTTGCACACTCTCCCTCGGGGTGTGCCATGCCATGGTTAGCTGCTGGCGCTACGAGTATGGGCATACTGACTGGCGTTCCCAGTACTGTTGTGCTCAGGTTGGACGTACTTCCCTTGACCAGCATACGCGGGCGGAGCCTGATACGCTCGAAAGCACTGCGATTCGCTCGCAGTGTGACCTCGTCATCACTCCCGCCCTGGATAAAGTCCCAGGCAGTTGGCTCGATGTGATTCTGCGCGAGAGTTTCGTAATCGCTAAGGTTGATAAGTTCCATTACTTCTACACCTTTGCTCCTATCTCATGGGGCCTGAAGTACTCCTGGCCACCGAGGTATGGGCGCAACGCAGCTGGAATCTTCACGCTGCCATCGGCTTGCTGGTGTGTTTCCAGGAGAGGCAGCATGATGCGTGGCGAGGCGATGGCGGTATTGTTGAGTGTGTGCACGAACCTGACCTTTCCATCCTCATCGCGGTAGCGGATATTGGCGCGGCGGGCCTGCCAGTCGTGAAAGTACGAGCACGAATGCGTCTCACGATACCTGTTCTCGCTTGGCAGCCAGCATTCAAGGTCGTACATACCCACTTTACCATCGCCCATATCACCTGTGCAGACGTTCACGACGCGATAGGGCAATTCTAAGGCCTGAACCAACTCTTCCGAATTTGCCAGCAGCGCTTCATGCCAGAGGACCGACTCTTCATGGTCGGCCCGGCAAATGATATACTGCTCAACTTTGTTGAACTGGTGGATGCGAAAGACGCCGCGTGTATCTTTGCCATACGTTCCAGCCTCGCGCCGGAAGCAAGGACAGAATGCTACAAACCGCAGTGGCAGATCGTCGACCTTGAGAATTTCATCCTTGAACATGCCAGTGATCGACACTTCCGCGGTACCGACGAGGAAGGTATCATCGTTTTCAATGGCGTATACCTGGTCGCGCCCCTTGGGGAACTGGCCATTACCGATGAAGCAGAATTCGCGCGCCATCGCCGGCACGATGAGCGGGGTATACCCTTTCCTGGCTACGCGGTCAAAAGCGAAGTTCATCAATGCCAGTTCAAGCCGGGCTGCATCATTCTTGAGGATGTAGCTGCGCGCGCCAGCGACCTTGACGCCACGCTCTATATCAACCATATCCAGGTTTTGCATAATGGTATAGTGATCGCGCGGCTCAAAGTCGAATGTGGGTATCTTGCCCCAGTACTTAACCGGCACGTTGTCATTCTCATCTTTGCCAATGGGAGCGCTCGGATCAGGAATGTTGGGCACAAGGTAGAGCAACTGTTGACGCTCCTCCAGAAGCGCAATCAACGTAGGTTCCATGCTTTTGATCTGTTCCGCAAGTTGCTTGCCTTCAGCAATGAGCTTCTCGCGCAGTTCCTTGTCTTTACCAACCTTCGCGATTTGTTTCGATATCTGGTTCTGTTGAGCGCGAGCTTCTTCCACCTCACGCTGTAAAGAGGTCACTTTTCGATCGACCTCCAAAAGGTAGTCGATATCAATATCGTTGTATTTAAGACGGGCTGCTTCTTTCACCACGTCAGGATGGCTGCGAATAAAAGCGAGATCTAACACGATAATTCCTTCCTTCTCTCTACCAAACAACATGTGCTGGTAGGATATATTGGCTGCGTTTTGTTTGTGTTTTTGGGACAACAAAAAAGCGTCGTCGTCTACTGTACATACAGGACGACAACGCTGAAAACGTATTTGCCGTGGTGCCACCTAGATTCACCGCTGAACTCGAAGCACTAAATTAGTGATGAAGGAGTAGATGCGGCCTCAATTCTGCCCGTTAATGGGGGCTTCCGTTGACGCTTCTCGCGCAGGCTCCCGGGTGGATTTCACTTCAACTTGCTGCCGCGTTACACCGACCCGCGGCTCTCTGGTGCAAAGCAAAAGGTACTTGTCCCATTCTTGGCCTTTATCTCTTTTGTTGGGACAAGCATACCAGTCGTTTGCGATTTTGTCAACAGTTTTTGCATTTTTTTATACTGCACCTGAACCTGTATCGCTAAGGTGTATTGTTAATAGTAGACGGAGCAGTCGAAGTCGCTGCCGGTGTCTGGGTAGCGGTTGGGGGAGACGGCTGGGTAGCGGTGGGAGTCAGTGTGGCGCTGGACGATATGTTCCATACCTGCGCATTGGTAAACTCTATCTCGGTAGGGACTTTGAAGTCAAGGGCAGCTACACCGATCTTGCCGGCGCTAAGAGAACTATCAGCGAGGCTGGTAATAAACTGCTGATTCGCGTACAGATAGAAGATACTATTATAGGCAACAACAGCAAGCTGATTGCTGTGTTTAATGCCAGTCGCGATTGCAGCATTGTATCCGGAACTGAGTGTTGTAGCCTGACTGCCACTTTTATAGAGGTCCAGACTATATCTGCCATTAATGTCAATGTAGAAGAGATAAAACGCCTGGCTGACGCTATTCGCGCGGAAGACAATGCCGCCCTGATTCCCACTGTCAATTGTCATTGATACCTGGAAAGTGAAATTACTGAAGTTGGAGGCCTCGGCGAGACAGGGTTGGAAAAAGCCTTGCCTTGCTGCCCGGACATGGTAAGCTGTCCCGGTGAATACACATTCGCCACTGATTGATCCATTTGTCTGATCCCATTTGTTATTCCCAGTGTTGCCGCTTAATGGGTCATCGAGTGCGGTCGTGCCGCTTGTTGCCTGTGTCAGGACGCTACCAAGCGCTGCAGTCGTGGCCGTGGCGCTATCCACTGTGGCGGTGGCAGTAGCAGTAGCTCTGGATTGGGCTGTGGCACTGGCATAAATATTGGTATTGGCAGTCGCGAACGCATTAGCAGTCGCCTGGTCTTGTGCCTGTGCAGTATTGCGCGCCTGTACTGTTGAAAGGGCTATAGCCGTTGCCTGAGCATGCAGTGCGCCGCGGTATTGCGCTGTCGTAGCAAAGAGAATGAGACCAAGCCCACCGCCGATGAGCGCAATTGCTAGAAAAATTAGTAGAATGCTTACCCACGTAGGGAGAGTCTCACGGCGCCGGAAATTCTGTTGTACGGGAGGCCATCTCCGCAGCACCGGTAGATCAGGTACTGTGATATCGAAAGGAGAGACTTGCTCCCGGTCTTTCAACCAGTTCTCATCTGGCATGTGTAGGCCTCTATCTTTCTAGCAGCTTTCCGCTATCTTACAATCACCAATCCATTGGTTTTGTCCTTTAAAGCTTCCAGACCTGGGCATTATTAAATGCTACATCGGTGGCAGTTGTGCGAGCATCTACGAAGACGCCAACCTGGCCACCTTTGTATGTACTGTCATTGACACTACCTGCATATTGCTTGTTGATATAAAAATAGATGCTATTCCCACGTACAACGACTGTAATCAAGTTGGCCTGACCAGTACTTTTCTTGATTGCAGAACTGTTGCCGAAGTTCAAATCTGAGCTATGATTCTGGTCTTTCGAGATAAAGAGGTCAAAGGTACCATCGCGTGCAATACTCAGTAGATAGAATTGAGATGCGGAACGATTGCCTCGAAAAAAGACTCCGCCAGCATCGCCTTTGGTGATGGTCATCTGCACCTGATAGGCAAAGTTCGAGAAACTAGTATTTTGAGCGGCGCAGGCAAAGTAGAACCCTTTTTGATCAATGCTCGCGTGATAAGCTCCCCCTGTAAATCCGCATCCGCCGCCTCCCTGAGCTTGATCCTCCTCCCAACTGCTGCCAGTGTTAAAACTCAATGAGTCATCGAGGATGGGCGAGCCTTTTGTTGCCGAGGTGTAGATATTCTGTAATGCGGTGGCTGTGGCTGTGACCTGTGCCTGCGCGGTAGCGGTGGCATGGGAGATAGCGACTGCCGTTCCTGTCGCCTGCGTATAGGCAGTGGCGGTCGTCTGCGCTACGATTGTTTGCTGTGTTTGCGCGGTAGCGGTTGCCTGCATGTGAAGCTGGTTGGGACGATATATCGTTGAGTAAAAGATAAGGCCGAAGCCGCTAAGCACGGCAAGTAGAGCCAAAACGACGAGCAGGATTGTCATCCCCCTGGATAATCCTCTCCGTCCGCGCGGTGTTCTCCGTGGTTGTACGGGCGGAGGTGCAGGATAGGGTGGTTGTTGCGAACCAGGGTAAAACGGCTGCTGTGGTGGTGGGTATCCTCCTGGCTGTCCATAAGGACCTGGTAATGGCGGTGCTGGCGTTCCAGGTGTGTATGGGTATGGGTTGGCTTGAAATGGTTTATCTGGTTGTGTTTGAGGTGGAGGCCATGCCATCTCCTGAAAAGAACCAGAAGGATAGGAAGTTGCTGGAAGAGTGCCTTCTGGCTGCATCCCAGGTGAGGATAAAGTAGTTTTCTCAAAAGGGCTGGAAGCAAAAACAGCTGTGCCGCAATTGGGACAGTTTCGTGCTTCAGGTGGAAGTTCCGCGCCACACGAGTTACATTGCATGGGTGATGTCTCCTGATAAGTACACGTTTAAGCTAAGGTTTCAATAATGTTGAGTTAGCATACCATGCTTTTTGTACCGCGCCAAGACAGAATACCAGTAAAATTTTCGCTTGTGTTATATTCGCTTTGAAGGGTATCAGCGCTCAATTGTTGGAGTCTTGCCGCGCACGTTGCTTACAACGTCCAGACTTTTGCATTGCTGAATGCGACCTCTGTAGGGTTAGTCTGAGCGTCGGCGAATACACCAATTGACCCGGATTGATAGGTTGTGTCTTTGATACTCACTAGGAACTGCTGGTCAACGTAGAAAGAAAGGTTACTACCGGCAGCAATGACCGCAATCTTATTAGGACGGTTCAGTCCCGTGTGAATGGCGCTGGAAGAACCCTGTGCCAGTAATTGGGCATTACTGCCGCTGGTGTCTACATAGAGATAGAGATCATATGATCCATCTTGACCAACGCGAAAAAGATAAAACTTTGTATTTGTAGGGTCCGAGCGGAAGATGATGCCGCCCCGGTCACCTTTGAGAACAGTCATTTGTACCTGAAAGACGAAATTACTAAAGATATGCGAGTGATCGTAGCACGAAGAAAAAAAACCAGTAAGTAGCGTACTGACGTGATAAGCACCGTTGGTGAAGGCGCATCCGCCGCCACCTGCCTTTGAGTCTACTTCCCAGTTATTGTTATCCTGCTGGTTCAAAGAGTCGTTCAGGACCGGGTTTCCGCTGGTCGCCTGGTTAAATATGTGCTGTAAGACTGTGGCCGTGACTTTAGTCTGGGCAACAGCCTGGGTTTGAACTGTAGCTGTAGCATTCATTCGCGCTTGCGCTCTAGCTCCTGCCCGCGCTGTGTCCCTGGCCTGTGATAGGGATGTTGCCGTTGATTTTGTTACAGAAGCAGCAGTAGTCTGAGCGCGCAGCTGGGTCGGCCGTATGACTGTAAAGTAGAGTGTAATTACACTTGCGCCCATCACAAAGACGGTCAATGCTGTCAGCAACATGATCATACCGGTAGATTGACCGCGACGGCTTTGTCGTGGGGGTTCGATGTGCTCAAGAGCAATGGTCAGGACAAGCGCTCCCTTGCGGCCATTCAGGGAAGGTTGCCCCCGACCTTCCAGGCGAATTTCCTGACCATTACGTATTCCTGCTGGCACAGGTATGACGATTTGCTGCCCTTCTGGAAGGGTGAGTATTCGTTTGGTACCGGCAAGCGCTTCTGCCCGGCTAAGTGCCAATACGGCCCGGATATCACCGTCTTGCTGCCCTTCAAGTGCCATCTATTTTCACCTACGTCAGCTTTTCAAATGTGAAAATAGTATAACACATGAAGGGTAGCAAATCGATAGTGGGTATTTTTAAAAAGTTGATTCTAGACCGACGAGTTTAGACCATGCCAAGTTCCCACTTGGCATCTTCAGTCATTTTATCAGGTGACCATGGTGGATCGAAGGTCATCTCCACTTTGCAGGACTTGACGTTCTCAACCTGTTGGACACGCATCTCGACCTCGGACATGACCTCTCCCACGAGAGGGCAGCCCATCGATGTCAGCGTCATGGTAACACCAACAAGGCCTGTCTCATTATTGATTTCAACATTATAGACGAGGCCCAGATCGACGATGTTGACGGGAATTTCGGGATCGTAGCACTCATGTAGTGCATCCATGACTTCAGCTTCGTTAATCTCTGCCAAGATATATGGCTCCTTTGCTTATTAAACCAAGTAAATTACTAGGAATTCTCTCCCCTGTAATATAGCCCACGAGAGTGGTCTCTGTCAAAGCTGCTGACAGTTACGCAAAACGCTCTTTAATGCGCTGTAAAAACAACTGGATAAAACGCCCGGCATCAACTCCTACAGAGGCAAGTATATTGGGAGATTGGGTGATGAGAGGGCCAAAATAGGCGACAGTCTCACCCAAGGTCAAGGTGCCATGGAGCTCTACATCTACGAACGAAGGTTCCCAGCTGATTAGATCTGGTTGGAATGCGGCCGCCAGGCAGAGCGGATCATGCATATGGAAGGCAGAAACGCCATTTTGCGGGCCAAAGACATCGAAGTAATAGGCGAGCATTTGCCTGATAGCATCCGTGACAGGGCTCTCGCTACTTGCCAGCATTTCCACCTGCTCCCGTCGCAATTCTGCTTGCATTGTCGTATCGAGCGTGACCAGTCGAATTGGCCAGCCAGCATGGAGGACAATATGCGCTGCGTGGGGGTCCACATAAATATTGAACTCGGCGCTCGGAGTCGTATTGCCAGGTACACGCAGAGCGCCGCCCATAATGACCACTTCACGTACGGACTGGGCAATGCGTGGTTCGCGGCGTAAGGCCAGAGCGATGTTTGTCAGCGGCCCTATGGGTACGAGGGTTATCTCTCCTGGCGAAGCCATGATTTTCTCAATGATCACATCAACAGCATGTGAGTCTATAGCCTTTATCTGTGGCTCTGGCAGTTGCAACCCACCAAGTCCGTTATCTCCATGCACGTGTTCAGCGTACATTGGCTGGCGTACAATCGGCCGGTTGCTGCCACGCGCAACGGGAATATCTGTGCGATCTGCCAACTCAAGCAGTGCAAGCGCGTTGTATGTCGTGAGATCGACATTGACGTTGCCACCAACAGTTGTAATGGCTTCAAGCCGGACGTCTGGAGAAGACAGAGCTAGAAAGAGCGCCAGGGCATCATCAATGCCGGGGTCAGTATCGAGTATAATACGATGCATTTGTACCCACCTCTTCTTGTATTACTGACAGCCGACAGAGCGGGCTGCGGGGAGTCGAAAAGAAATGAAAGTGATGTATGTGGGAAGTTTCTCTACACGCTATGCAGAAATGCCTCAACCTCCGCACGTGTAGGTAAACCTGATTGTGCGCCAAACTTTGTCACTTTCAGGGCGCTGGCATATACAGCGAAGCGCAAAGCATCTTCGGGCTGTTGGCCTTCAACCAGCGCCACTGTCAGGGCACCTACGAAACAATCCCCCGCGGCTGTTGTATCAATGACCTGAACCGCTGGTGCAGGTTGATGGATGATGCGCGCTTTGCCCGTTCCATCACCGGTAGCAAGAACCGCTCCCTGTGAACCGAGTGTTATCACGACTCTGGTTATACCTTGCTCAAAAAGCACAGTTGCCACAATGCGGGCATCTTCGAGACTATCTACACGCTGTCCACTGAGCAGGCTGGCTTCATTCTCGTTGACAATCAATACCTCGAGTTGTTGCAATGCCTCTTTTGGCAGTGGTTGAGCAGGAGCAAGGTTGAGTACGACAGGCACATGTACATTATGTGCGGCAGCAATAAGAGATATTACCGTTTCCAGGGGGATTTCGAGTTGTAACACCAGCGCCTGTGCCTGGGCAATAGACTCGAAGATAGTGGAGATGTGTGAATGATCCTGACCTACGCGCATGTTAGCGCCGGAGGATACTACAATAACATTATCGCCGTCAGGGACTAGAAAAATGAATGCGACACCACTCGATTCTTCCTGATCAACAACAATGAGGCTGGTGTCGACCTGGTCTGCTTGCAGCGCGCCGAGGAGCTGCTTGCCAAACGGATCGTCGCCAACTCGTCCGGCCATAGTGACCGCTGCGCCAAGACGTGCCATTGCTACAGCCTGGTTTGCTCCCTTTCCACCAGGAGTAAGTTTAAGAGAGCCAGCCCCAAGGAGTGTTTCGCCCAATACGGGGATGTGAGGAACACGTACAACCTGGTCCATATTGAGACTACCAACAACGAGAATATTACTCTGCGGCATTTTAGTATCCTCTCCTGGTTTTATTGAAAGCATACGATAAAGCGCTCAACTTTGTCACTCGCAGTACGTGATGACCGTATCCATGCTCCTGCAATAGGCCAGCAATCGTTGAAAATGGGGCAACGTTTCAAGCGCTGGAGCACACCCCACCACGATAAGTTTACGTTGAGCGCGGGTAAGTGCCACGTTCAAGCGAGTTGGATTCGTCAAAAACTCACGGAGAGGGTTTTCGGCTCCAGGCGTTTGGGAGGTCGCAAAGGACATAATAATCACCAGGCGTTCACCCCCCTGGAATCTATCGACGGTATCGATACTCATTGGTGAAGCGGGGGAGAGCGCTTGCCATCCACTTATTTCGTGATCGCTGAATAGGTGGCGACGAACATTGGCGACCTGTGCTCGAAACGGGGCGATGATACCGATATCTTTTTGCGCGATACCGCGCATAAGTAGGGCCTGAACGATAGCGCGAACCGCTCGCGCTTCAGCATTACTACTCTTTTGTCCATCGCTCTCGCGCTCGTTGCGCACATCCAGGAATACCAGGGGAAATGCTGGCTGAATAGCTTGTCTGATAGCTTGCGTTTCATACGTAAAAGTTGCGCCAGGAGGGAGAAATTCTAGTACGCGCCTGGCGACTGTAGGGGCAGCTTCCAATTTGTCCTCGTAGAACAACCTGGAGGAGAAATTGGATATCCAACGATTCATGCGATACTGCACGCGCAGCGAGATACATGCACTATCTGCTTCACCTCCGGAATTCATATAGTCATCATCTAAACGTTTGAGATAGCTGAAAAGCGAGTCTGACAGCCCGTTTTCGGCGGCTTCTTTACTAAGGACCAATGGCGGTAGCTGTTTTTCATCACCCACGAGGATAAAGCGTTTTGCCAGGCGCAGCGCGCCCAGGATGGAAGGGATGGTGATCTGGCTGGCCTCATCAACGATGGCAATATCAAAGTGTAGCGGTGAATCATGATGGTTGTCCGACGGTTCACCTGGCGGTTGGGGGGAATATTTTTCAGATGACCACGCGGCTGCCGTCGAGGCTACTACTGGTGAGTTGCTTAACACTGTACGCCAGGCACGTTGTTGATTGTTCTCTAATGCCAGGTGTTTCAAGAGCCTGTCTTGCACATCGGTATGCACGCTGCGGTCGTGCCCGAGGCGAACATAGTCGTGAAAGCCTTCAGCATCGAGCCGTCTGAGCATATTATCGACGGCCTGGTTCGTATAAGCTGCGAGCAATACGCGTTGACCTTGCTGGCAGAGCCGTTTCACAATCTCGGCAATGACGCTTGTCTTTCCAGTGCCAGGGGGACCCTGTACCAGCAGGTAATCTTGCATCTGCAGGGCTCGCTCGACCGCAAGGTTTTGTTCGGTGTTGAAATCATTGCGTGGTGGAACGCTGAACTGGTTAAATCGCGGCCGTGCTTTTCCTGCCACAAGCTCGCGCAAGTGCGCATCAGCTTGTAGCCAGCGAAGCAGGTTTTGTACGGTACGCGTATGGACAATATTAGAGCCGTAACGATCAATCAACCTGGGATTGGTGATCATTTCAGGAATCCAGACCCGTACTTGTTCCGCGCTGATGTGTTTGATATTGCCTGTCACTACTTCGCCTGTTATAGGATCTCCATCACTCAGCAATATTTCATCACCTTCGCGCAACTCTGAAGTGTTATTGCAGAGGAATTCTTGTTCCCATTCACCCTGGCCCGTTGGTTCTGGTTTCCCCACCGGAGTTAAATTGGCGATGGCTGTGCCGCGTTCAATGCGTTGTGACACGGGCGTTTTCCAGAGGAGCGCTTGTTGTTGCTCGCCTTCCCATCCTTCCAGACGCAGCAGTTGGTAATATCTTGAGAATAGTTCCTGGTCTTCGTTGCTATATGTTTGACGCACTCGAGGGTGGGAAGTCGAACGTGGAGCGGCGCTGCTTTCAGGTGATGGCTGATCTCCATGCGAGGATGACAGGTCAGTGCCTGGCTCCGGCGGCTGCCAATTGAGCAAGGATGAAACCTGTTCACACTGCGTTAACATGGCGCACTTGCTACAGCGCGACGGCCCGGGAGGTGCAGAGGGTCTTCCTGTGACATGACTGAGCATGAGAATGTTACGCGTCTCATTGACTCGTTGTATGTCTCTGATAGTGGGTTCGATGCCAAATGACTGGGCTTCTCCCGGTGTACCGCTGTAGAGCAAGGTGCCGCGAGCTTTCTTCATGCGGGGATCGCGGCGCACAGCCAACAGGGCGTGGTAACCCTGAACTTGCCAGCGATGGTTGGATTTTGGCAGGTTTGTGCCTCCTCCTGTTTTTAATTCAAGCAAGCTTTGCCGGTTTGTTTGTTGCCACAGCAGGTCGAGTCGCCCACGTAAACCGATCTCGGGGGCGAGTAAGAATGTCTCAGCTCGTACTATGTTCTCGCGCTGTTGAGCGTCTGGCTTTTCGATTTGAATGTCATCGGGAGCTGTGGGCACGTCCCACAACGAGGTGCTTTGATGCTGGTACCAGGTGGCAAGGCTCTCCAGGTGAGGTGCTACATCAGCGCGCATCGCTTCAACCGATACATCCGCTAAAGCGAGATCAAGGCTATTCTGTTCCAGCGCCTGTTCAAAATGGCGTTGTAGGGTAGCTAACGGCATCTCCGTTTTGTTGGAGGTATAGCCTTTCATCAATTCACCACGATCGTGTTCTTTGAGTAGTTCTTTGAAGCAATGGTGGACCAGGTTTCCGCGAATGGTAGCGGCAGATGTTGTGGATGGAACCAGGGTGTGAAGAAGGTATTGACGCGGGCAATATTCCGCGTCGTTGAGATCGGTGATGTTGAGTAAGATATCAGGCTCCAGGACAGCGAGGGTATACGAGTTGGTTTGATAGATGTGCCTGGGCTGGCCTTTATATTCAGTGATAACGGGAGGGAGAGGGAGATGATAGAGGCGTAAGGCAAGGTTTTTGATGCTTTTACCCCGTTCGCTCAGTTCTTTGACAAGCTTCGTATAGTAGTTGTGTATCAAGCGCACTTCAGCATGTGCTGTACCTGTGTCGAGAATAATGACAGGAGTCTTTTCACCGTTGATGGTGCGTTCATTAGCGGTTAGAATGCGACCTTCGAGCTGTCTGACGGCGCAAGGAGGTCGTGGATCAAGGACGCAGAGAAAGCACTCGTGCTTTGCCTCTTCTTGTTGAGCGATTTTGTGGGCTGTCATCGAGTTATCTCCATTCTGCCAGTAGCTGTTGCTCGAAGTGTATGATGAAGAACAGATATTCGTCAAGGGGATAGAGAGAAGAATTGGGACGCCCTCGTGCTATAATGGGTGCGTTTAAGAGCATTAACAGAAACGAGGTATCATTCATGCCTACCCCGCCTATTCGCACTATTACGCTTGGGATTGCTGATCCCCATCCTCTCACCTTCGCGACGATCAAACGAGTTGCAGCCATATTACAGGATGCGCGCACACGGTATATGGAGGCGGGGTATGAGGTACAGACCGTACGACTATCGACCCGGCCAGTCTTTGACGATATGATGAACTGGTCATCGACTGACCTGCTCGATTATACGGGAGAGCTACAGCGTATGCTGGATGATCTCGGCCTGGGTTTTTGCTCAATAGGTACTGCGCAAGCGGCGCGCCCTGATTTTCCGCTGGATAGGATTGAGCTGGTAGCTGATCTGCTGGTCTCTACGAGCGCGCTCAATGCTACGGTCCAAGTGGCCACGCCATACCATGGCTTGCGTACTGATGCTGCCCTGCCAGTGGCACGGGTGATGAAGCGATTAGCCGCGGAGACGCAGGAGGGATTTGGCAATTTCCTTTTTGCCATGTTGGCCTGTGTCGAACCTGGCTGCCCATTCTTTCCATCTGCCTATCATAGTGGCCCCGATAGCCTGGCTATTGGCTTACAAGGCGCCGGTATCGTCGCGGAAGCGCTGCGCACACTACGCGGAGATGAGACCAGTCCGCTAGATCTTGTGCAAATCAGTGAGGTGGTCAAGACGGCGGTGATTGAACGGGCGAAGCCAGTGGTAGACATGGCTCAGGAAATAGCGTCGGCGCATGGTTTGATTTTTGGTGGCATCGATCTTTCGCCTGCTCCTTTAGGGGAGGAGAGTATTATCGATGCCATGGAGCTTTGCGGCTATGGCTCTGTCGGTACGCCGGGAACACTGGCTGTCGCAGCTGCGATCACTGCCGCATTGAAGAATACGGGATTGCCTGGCTGCGGCTATTGCGGGTTGATGTTGCCTGTTCTGGAAGATGCGGCACTGGGTCGAAGGTGGGAAGCCGGGTATGTGAATGCTCATCAGCTCCTCCTCTATTCGGCGGTTTGCGGTACGGGACTGGATACCTTGCCACTTTCAGGAGATGTTAGTGCTGAGGAGGTTGCCCACCTGCTGCTGGATGTAGCCACGCTGGCCTTGCGTTTGAATAAGCCTCTGTCGGCTCGTCTCTTCCCGGTGCCGGGTAAACGGAGCGGAGACCGGACTAGTTTTACCTCGCCTTATCTGACAAATACGCTTGTCAGGTGAGATGACGTGGTCGTGGTCGGGCTAGCACAGGGACAGGACGGGGGCGACGCAAGCGTCCCACCCCGCATCGACCCCACCCCCGCCCCTACGGGTATGAAGGCGCTTCCGAGGCGGTCGCCCTACATTTCGCGTTATTTACGTACTGCCCAGGGAAACGCCCCAGAGGGCATCCATTACGCCATCGTAGGATCGTTTGAGGTTATCGTAGAGGTTGGCATTTTCAATTGCTAGCGCGGCAAGGCTGGCCAGGACGGTGAGGAACTGGATGTCATTTTCGTGAAAGGTGCTTTGTTCGCTTGTGTAGACGCGCAATACTCCAATTGCCCTACCATGCACCTCCAGGGGCACGCAGAGGACGGAAACAATGCCCTCTCGCCTGGCTGCCTCTTTGTATTGAAAACGGTTATCCTTGCTGACATCAGGGATGATGACAGGTCTACCACAGAGCGCCTCACTATCAAGAGGGCTGTGCTCAACCTCTACGGGACCTTTTGCAAAATAGTTTCCGCTTAGCCCGTATGCTGCGCTCAGTTGTAATCGGCCGGTACGGGGGTCGAGTAAGCGCAAGACACAGCCTTTCACCTGCATGGCTTCAGTGATACTCATGACCACGCTTTGTAAGACCTGGTCTAGTTCAAGGCTGGACGTGATGGTCAGTGCAGCCTGATGAAGCGCATGATAGTAATCTTTGTGTGTACGAGTTGGACTACTAGCGGAATGAGAGTTTGTAGTCATCAGTATAAGCCCTCCCAATTAAGCAACGCCGTAACACAGGCATTGGGCAATATAACACTCTTCATCAATCAGTACGTTATCATTATAACATACTCGATTGTGTTGGAAGGGATATTTGGGCATTAAAAAATTATTTCCTTGATCTTGCAGATCAGGGGATGGAGAGCGAGATAATTATGGGTATTTATACCTGGCATCCAAGAGGTGTATGGTGATGGATGCCAGGTATAAACTTTTAGCTTACGATTTCTGGCTGGTTACCTCTTTAGCCTCTTTAGCCTCCTTTGCGTCTTTGGCGTCTTTGCATGGGTCTTCTACAACCCACACGCGGCAGGGGGCATTTGTGAGTACATAGGGAATGGTTTTTCCCAGGTCGTTATGTATTTTATGAGGGTCACGCACCAGGCCGAGCAGAATTAGTGCACAGGCGTGATCTCTCGCTTCGTCCACAATGGCAGGGCCTGCATCGCGCGCTTGAACTACCTCCGCGACAGCATCACATCCAGCATCATCTGCTATAGTGAGGGCGTCGGTGAGAAGTTTATCGGCATGTTCAGACTCTTTGGTGAGGACGGCTTTGAGAGGTAACGTGCGTGGTACTTCGATTATATAAACAAGGTGTACTTTGCGTTTGGCTTTTTTAGCCATAAGACAGGCGAGACGTACCAGTTCGTTATCGAGCTTGTTGTCCTCGACAACGACGGCAATATCTCCCGTTGCTCCAACCCCTGGAGCAGATTTACTTGTTTCAGTCTCATCTTTGGCTCTTGAGCGCCATAAGTGAACCATATTGTCTCCCCTCCTGGTGGAGCATGATAAAACAGCATCATTCTAGCATTTTACAGTTTTCAGCCATTTCAGCGGATCATTCTTAATGCAGTCCACACAGGTTTGTTGCTATGATTCTATACCTAAAAATGGCTTGCGTCAATGTCCGAATCGTACAATGAAAGGAAAGGTTTATGCATTATCATTACAGGTACAAGGGAGGTGGCATCTTTTTTTTCTGCCACCTCCCTTGCAGCCCGCTGTGCCAGGTGCCTACTCTGGCTCGATGGTTGCTGTCAGTCCGTAACTGAGCAGGCGTTCCTGGTAAAACTCAGCAATCTCTTTTGGGCAGACTGTGACGATAGCATTACCTGTGAGGTGCGCGGTGAGCATGATGCGTTCGGCCTCTGCTTGAGAGAGATTGTTGATTGAGTGTAGCAGTACGAAGACAACATAATTCATTTCATTGTAGTCATCGTCAAATAGAACAACCCTGTACGGCGGGAGAAGTTTAGCCCGAAGACGTTTAAGTTCTTCCGTCTCCACCTGATACTCAGGGAGTGTCAAAGGATTATTGGACATAAATGCAATCTCCGGTAATAAACACGACATAGATTGATAAAAAGTTTCTCTGACTATTGTAATCGAGATCGCGGGAGATTTCTAGCCTTTTGGAAAACAGTCCTACAATAGTGGTGTAAAACAGGGAATTTTCGCAGGGCACTTTCCCGGTATGCGATGGATTTTGGGGGAAATGTGTCCGATTTTGCGACAGAATTTTTTCGCCGGTCGGAAAGAGGATATGCTGATGCGTGGTAAGTGGTATGGTGTTGTTTGATAGGTGAGTTTGGGGTGTCATGTGTGACCCTCTATGTTGATAGTGTTTGTTAGATGATATGGCTTATATTGAGTTCTTTTTTTGAGGTAGAAATCGGGTGGTTGATGGTTCATTGTGCTTTTTAGCTTTTGTATCTGGATGGCGGAAGATGCACTGAGGGCCGATAAATCGGCTGTGGGCGCGATAAATCAGCTCCTACGTTTGACCTGGTGTTCGTTATGTGGTCGCATTTGGGAAGGCTATTGATTGTTTTGCGGTAACCTATGTTATTGCGGGAGTATGTTTATGAATCATGAGGATCATGTCAGGCTATTGCGGAAGGGTATAGCGGAACCCGGTGGGGTGTGGGCTGATTTTGGCTCTGGAGCGGGGGCCTTTACACTTGCGCTGGCCGATTTACTGGGGACTGAGGGTTCTATCTATTCGGTGGATAAGGATAGGGGTGCGCTCAAAGAACAGGAGAGAGCTATGCGGGCCCGCTTTCCTGGGATAAGGGTTGAATACATCAATGCTGATTTTATGCAGAGGCTCACTCTTCCGCAGCTGGATGGAGTGGTGATGGCCAATTCGCTGCATTTTGTGCGCAATAAGGATGCCGTGTTGCAGTTGGTACGCGGCTATCTAAAACCCGGGGGGCGTTTGCTGATAGTCGAATATAATGCGGATCGAGGCAATATGTGGGTACCATATCCCTTTTCGTTTAGAAGCTGGGAGTTGCTGGCACGAAAGAATGGATTTGCCCATACACAGTTGCTTACGACGGTCCCGAGCCGGTTTTTTGGTGAGATTTATTCGGCTGTTAGTTTCGGGTGAGGTTGGGGGCGAGCCGGACAAGGGTAAGCTGAAGTTTGCCTGAGTGAGAACACATCTGAACAGTGTCCTTTGACAAAGACAGCTTAGGTGAAAGGGAAGATGATATACTACAGGAACAGTTTGCGAGAGGAGAAACAAAACAACCCATGACGCAGCCCCATTTCTGGTGGCAAACGGGAGTGATTTATCAGATCTACCCACGCAGTTTTCTCGATAGCAATGGCGATGGGGTGGGAGATCTCCCTGGTATCGCCAGCAAGCTGGATTACTTGCGCTGGCTCGGCGTTGAGGCGATCTGGCTCTCGCCAATCTACCCGTCTCCGATGGCCGATTTTGGCTATGACATTACGAATTACACCGATGTTCAGCCGCTCTTCGGGACCCTTGAGGACCTGGACACCTTGCTGCACCAGGCCCACCAGCGCGACCTCAAGCTCATTCTAGACTTTGTACCCAACCACACCTCCGATGAGCATCCCTGGTTCCAACAGGCGCGTTCCAGCCGCATGAACGAGCAACGTGACTGGTATATCTGGCAAGACCCTGCTCCTGATGGTGGTCCTCCCAATAACTGGACCAGCAGGTTTGGCGGGTCAGCCTGGCAATTTGATGAACAGACCGAGCAATACTACCTACACTTGTACGATGTGAAACAGCCTGATCTGAATTGGCGTAATCCCCAGGTACGTCAGACGATGTTTGATGTTATGCGCTTCTGGCTCGACCGGGGCGTTGATGGCTTCCGTGTAGACGCGCTCGAGGTGCTTCTCAAGGATGAGCAGTTCCATGATAATCCAGTGAATCCGCTGTGGAGGCCAGATGATCCCT
>Ga0137384_10000454_pt1 | contig 31073 bp, 21 predicted proteins | sample SagtaG_2_FD_104922 | JGI IMG/M metagenome (GOLD analysis project Ga0137384, IMG submission 104922) | Vadose zone soil microbial communities from Sagehorn Ranch, Mendocino, California, USA - Sage2_R_60_16 metaG | ecosystem: Environmental > Terrestrial > Soil > Vadose zone | place: USA... | reverse complement strand
TCCTCCCGCAGCTTTGTTGGGTCAGATTAAGGAAAGGCCGAGGATTCATGGGTCGATGGAGGGAAACGCGGTTTGGTCCCAGTTGACCTTGGGCTTGTTTGATAGTAATACGGAGAAGCTTGTTGAGCGTCTGGTTAGCATGCAGTGGCCTGATGGAGGCTGGAACTGCGATGGTAATCCTCGAGCAGTGAACTCATCGTTCATGGAGACTATCCTCCCTCTCAGAGCTCTGGCTCTTCACAGCAGACTGAAGCGAAGCTCATCCTCAAAGTCTGCAGCAAAGCGTGCCGCCGAAGTCTTCCTCAAACGGAAAATGTACAAACGAGCTAAGACTGGTTCTACAATCAATCGTGATTTCGTCAAGTTGCACTATCCACTATACTGGCATTACGATGTGCTCCACGGGCTGAAGATCCTGGGAGAGGCCGGCTTCGTCAATGATGCTCGATGCGAAGACGCGCTGGGTCTCCTCAAAACGAAGAGGCTCAAGAACGGTGGCTTCTCTGCGGAAGCGAAATACTATCGTGTCTCCAAGTACAGGGGAGGCCGTTCGCTGGTGGACTGGGGACCGGTGAGCCCGAAGACTATGAACGAGTTCGTCACCCTTGATGCTCTTTCAGTGCTGAAGGAGGCGGGAAGATGGAAACCCTAGAGGGTCGGCCGCGTTAGCGGGAACTCGAACATTTCAGTTCTGTCAAGGCGGGCTGTCTCATGGAAATGTTGGAGAAGATGGTCGCAATTATTCACCGGGTCATAGTCCCGGACAAGGACTTTCCGAAGGAATACGCGGTCCTGGTGACGGATAGAAGGTCGGTTTTGATTCGTCAGAAGAAAACCAGGAGCAGTTTTGTTCTCCGAGGCGAGATGAGATACGGGACTGCTCTCGTAACCGATGTGGTCCCAAAGACCCTTGAAGACTACGAGAAGACCACTCTTGAATCATTAGCATCTGACTCGGAGAACCTCACAATCCCTCACACCTCAGTGCTCTCACTAGTTCTGAAGAAGGACTTTCCAAAGTCTCGTCTCCGAGACACGTTCATCTGGCTGACCATGCGGCGTCAGGGAGAGATTTTCCAGGTCTACTATCTCGAGATGACCTACCTGAAAAACCAGAATGAGCAACGCAGGGTCCAGATGTACATGGTGCCTCTAGGGGCATACCTCAAACCCCGAAGACAGACGAAGACAAGAGAAACAATCCTACGCGAGTACGCTCTCGAAAGCATACAGTCATACCAGCAGGTCCTCCCGGCAGGAATCGTAACATCGTAACCACAGTCCACGCGACTAGAAGAGAAGCTCCACACGAACCAGTGCTTTGTCGGTCGCGTCTTTTTATCAGAGCCGGAGCTTGCTGTCTATCCTACAAGGAGTTAACGGTCTTCGTGTCCTGCTTTGGGTCTAGGAAATTTGTCGCGATCCTGATTGCTCTTCTGATATGTTTGGTTCCCCTCATGGAGGCGGCCATCCTTGCTCCATTAATTTCCTCCCAGACAGGCGTGATCCCATTTGGGCCGGGTGCCCCGGACTTTACGATCTCATTCAGTTCCGGCACCATGACACTCGCTGCGGGAGCGAGCGGTTCAACTGGGGTAACATTGACTAGTGTAGGGGGACTCAGCGGTCTCATCCTACTCTCCACATCTAGGTTTCTCTTGGACGCTTCTCTTGACAAGCAGAACGTCACCCTCATACCAAAGGGTAGTGCAAGTGCAACCCTGACAGTTGTTGTGCCAATCACTACAACTCCCGGCAACTACACGGTAAGCGTCAATGGAGTGTACGGCTGCAGCACCCTTCACACGAAGGACATTACTGTGACTGTGATAGGACCAGACTTTTCGATCTCGTTATCGAAACCCATTTTGTCGATGACGCCCGGAGGTGTCAACTCTTCTCTGATTACACTGACCAGCTTGACAGGCTTTTCCGGTCTGGTCAGTCTCGTCGCCTATCCTTCAGGCGGCCTCGGCCCATCTCTCTCTCCAGCTTCCGTGCCGGTGCCCCTTGGTGGAGCAGGCACTTCCAACCTCACAGTCTTCGCGCCCCTCTCGACTTTGCTTGGTAATTATACTGTCATTTTGATTGCGAGCAGTGGCTCACTGGTTCACGGTCTTGACGTCCTTGTAACTGTAATTGGACCGGGATTCACGGCCTCTGCTAGCCTGCTCTTTCTCAAGGTAGCCGTTGGTGGATCCAACAGCTCTGTGATTATTGTGAAGCCGTTTGGAGGCTTTACCGGAGTAGTGACCTTCTACAACTCATCTAGCCCACCTGGGCTTGAAGCTGTGTTCACTCCACCATCTGTTTCGCTCCCAGGACTTGGGACTTCAAGGTTAACCGTTAGCGCTCCACCAGACGCCTCACTTGGGTTCCATGATCTCACAATTGTCGCGTCTAGCCTGACGTTCAATGCTACGATTGATATGACAGTCTTCGTGGGTCCCGACTTTAGCATCTCAGCCAGCCCAGAAGAAATCTCTCTTATCGCCGGAGGCTCATCATGCACCTCCATCGTAACCGTTGCTCCTCTAAACGGATTCACGGGTCTAGTCACTCTGGCCAATTCCACATTTCCCCCTGGGCTTACCGTTACGATTTCCACAACTAGCATTACAACCTCAGGAACAGCAACCCTCACAATCTCCGCGCCAGCTAGTACTGTTCCAGGCTTCTATTACATCGAAATCGATGCAAACAGCACGTCGATCTTTCACTTTACAAGTGTCATTGTGAACGTGACAGGCCCTGACTATTCGCTCTCAGCCAGCCCCAGCTCAATATTGATCGATGCACCCCCAACCGGAAACACGAACAAGAATTCGACAGTCACGATCACATCTTTGCTAGGATTCTCGGGCACTGTTTCTCTGGCAGCATATGTTGCCGGGGCCAACATGACCGCAACCGTCAACCCAGTCAGCGTCACTAGTCCTGGTACTGCGACTCTAACGGTTGCTGTCGGTAATGAGTCAATTTCAGGATTCTATGATGCCGTCATCGTCGGAACCAGTGGTCCCTTGATTCACACGATTATTGTCTCGGTAACCGTGGTCGCGCCTGACTTTTCGATCAACGCTAACCCTACAACAATCTCCATCGACACCTTCACGCCCGGGACGTCTACGATAACAATTGATCCTTTGAACGGGTTTACTGGCACGGTTGACCTGTTCGTCTACGCGCCTCTCGAGGTAAACGCTACTGTCACACCGACATCTATCACTGGTTCCGGTACGGCGACGCTCAGCGTTAACTCTACAGTGCCGGGGACGTACACGGTCGAGGTTGATGGTTTCAGCGGTTTCCTCTTCCACCCGACCTTTGTCTCAGTAACAGTCGTTGGTCCCGACTTCTCAATCGCATCCTCTCCAGCGACTCTCCCAGTACCTGCCGGGTCCAATGTCAACTCCACAGTCAGCGTAACACATTTGAACGGATTTTCCGGATTCGTGAACGTGACAGCCATCGCGCCCGTCGGTCTGTCAGCCTCGTTCAACGTTTCCAGCATCACCCCCTTAACAACGGCCAAGCTCACAGTAATGGTAGCTCCTGATACCCCGGCCGGAACGTACTACGTTGACGTAGTCGGAACTAGCGGTGCGCTAACTCATACCGCAATCGTCACAGTCCAAGTATCAGACTTCACACTGTCGGCCCCGGCAAGCGTAACGGCACTAGCTGGAGCCTCAGCCGATTCAACAATTACAATCGCACCCGTTAACAGCTTCACGGGAACCGTCAGTCTGAGCTATTCATCAGCACCTTCAGGTCTCACGTGCACTTTTGCCCCCTCAACCCTCGCACTAGGCGCGTCCCAGACGTCGACCCTCTCATGTTCCGGCTCCACCGGATCCTACACCGTCACCGTGACGGGGACCAGTGGTTCAACAACCCATACTGCAACTGTGACCTATGCCGAGGAAGACTTCAGTCTGACAGCCAGTCCCGCAAGCTCATCTGTCTCAACAGGTTCCGCGGCCACCTCAACAATCACTCTGACCTTCCTGAACGGTTTCACAGGTACCGTCTCGCTGACCGAATCATCTTCTCCATCCACCGGAATTACATGCAGCCTAACCTCCTCCAGCTTCACAAGCTCTGGAACCTCTACCCTGTCATGCATCCCCTCAGCAACCGGAACATTCACAGTAACACTAACCGGCAGCAGCGGATCACTATCTCACGCCATCACCTTCATCGTCACATCATCCGTACCCGACTTCACAATAACAGCCAACCCTCTCACGCTGACAATCCAAGCAGGAAGCTCTGGAACATCAACCATCACCATCGCGCCAGTCAACGGGTTCACCCGTACCGTCACCTTGACTCCCACCGTACCGAATGCAGGCCTGAGACCCGTTCTCATCGATGGTAGCGTATCCGGAGGTTCCGGATCATCAACGCTCACAATTACTGTCGACACCAACACTCCCCCCGCTACGTACACGGTCACGGTTCAAGGCGTAAGCGGGAGCCTTGCTCATAATGCTCTGGTGAACGTCACCGTCACCGGTTCCTCTACCGGCTCGAGCGTTCTTGGACTTCCTTTCACGACATTCTACGGAATAATCATCGTACTCGTAATTGCTGCGGTCGGCGTCGCACTATACTTTACACGGTTTCGAAAGAAAGCACCATAGGACCGATGTGACCCGACACTTTTGCAGAACTAGTGCCTTCATTTCTCCTCATGGCTTCTGGAATCTTAGAACCAGACTATTCCGGCCTGTTTCCGACTTGGCTGCAGCTCCGACAATTGCCTTGATAGCTTCTGTGAAAAAGTAGCCGAGGTACTTGGACACGTTAAGACCCAAACCGTGATGAAGGAGGATTGTGCAGTTGCGCCCGTCCATCTCTACTTCGTACTGGCCGATTCCTCCGTACCGGCAGATGATATTGAGGTATGAAAGGAAAGTATCAAGATTGGGCTTCTTGAACCAAAACATCGTCATCTCTCGAGGATTTTGTCCACCGGTTTCTCTTGCAACTCTGGCCGCCGACTCTTCATCCAAGGCCTTCAATCATCGATCTTAGACCAACCCTGGTGATGGTTACGAGCCCGAACTTGTCTGCGTACCGGTCCCACTGAGAATATTTTGTCAAGATTGAAGCGACTAGAGCATTAACGCTGAGCCCTTTTGCCTCCGCATCTTTCGCAATAATCTCCTCAAGCTCTTCCGGAATTCTGATGCTTCTTAGAACTGTTTTCTTCCATCCAGGCATACAGGACTAGAACACATTGTAACACTATAAGGTAAACCATCATTTCATATCCCCCAGCGCTTAGTGTGAAGAAATCATCATGACTACCCAGATTCAGGCCCCGAGAACAACGTCTTGGGTCTCGGAAATTCCAGAGTTCAAGAAACAGCTGAGGGGCGAGCTTCTCCTTCCATCCGATCCTAGCTATGATATTGCGCGCAAGGTGTGGAATGGAATGATAGACCGCCGGCCTGGCATGATATTACGCTGCGCAGGAGTCGCGGACGTCATTCAGGCGGTCAAGTTTGCGAGGAAACATCGCCTCATCGTTGCCGTGAGGGGCGGAGGCCATAATGTTGCGGGGAACGCGGTCTGCGACGATGGGATCGTCATTGACATGTCCCGAATGAGGTCTGTCCGAGTCGATCCTGCGGGACGCACAGCAGTGGCCGAGGGAGGAGCGACATGGGGAGACTTTGACCACGAGACACAAGCGTTCGGTCTCGCAACCAACGGCGGCCTCGTATCTACAACTGGAGTTGCGGGTTTCACTCTAGGCGGCGGAATAGGCTGGCTGATGAGAAAGTACGGCACCAGCTGCGATAATCTGATCTCCGCTGATATTGTCACGGCCGACGGGGAGTTCCTGATGGCCAGTTCGAAGCAGAACTCCGACCTATTCTGGGGTATACGCGGTGGAGGAGGCAACTTTGGAATCGTAACCTCGTTCGAGTTCCGCCTTCACCCTGTTGGTCCGATCGTTCTTGGCGGGATGCTGATCTACAAGGCCGAACGCGCCCGCGAAGTATTGCGATACTATCGCGACTATGTCGCGAGGATCTCTGAGGATCTGACGACATTGGTCGCGTTCGTCACAGCTCCACCACTACCTTTCATTCCCGCACACCTGCATGGAAAGCCGATCTTGGCGATTGTCATGTGCCACATTGGTCCGGTCGAGAAGGGTCAGTCAGAGCTGAAGCCTTTGAGGGAGACGACTCATCCCGACGTTGACCTTGTCCAGCCATTACCATACACTGTGCTGCAGAGCATGTTGGATGAGGGGGCGCCTGCGGGTTTGCAGAATTACTGGAAGTCTGATTATCTACGCGAGCTGAGCGACGATGCAATTGATATGATCGCAGAACATACGAGTCGGGCGGAATCACCGACGACTCAAGTACATATTCACCACATTGCAGGATTTGTTAGTCGGGTCGGTCGAGAGGAGACTGCATTTGGCCACCGTGATTCGCCCTTCGTCCTCAACATCATCGCCATGTGGCAGGACCCGAGAGAAAAGGAGAAGCATGTGGAATGGGCACGGAAGTTCTTCTCTGACATGCGCCCGTTCACTACAGGAGGAGTCTATGTGAACTTTCTTGGTGACGAGGGAGAGGAACGGGTTAGAGCGGCGTACGGAAAACCGGTTTATGATCGTTTAGTTGTCTTGAAGGACAAGTACGATCCGACCAACTTGTTTCGAATCAATCAGAACATCAAACCATCGATGAGGTAATCTTTCTCCCAAACTCTCCTCTCCCAGTTTTGGTCCGATAAGCTTACCGGCATCTTGCTTGAAGCTAATCCCGGTTCTGTCCGCACTTGACTGGGAATCCCGCTTGGTCCAATCATCCTCCTCGCCTGCTAAAGTACCATCCGACCGACATTTTCTTCTCAATGGTCATCATCGCAGGCTTCGCGATAATCCACAATTATTGTCAGTATCTCTTTCTCGGTCCCTGTAATACCGCCGGCAGCAACTTTGCACTTGGGCTCTTCCTCATGATTGGAGGAGGCATAGCTCTCGTCGTTTACAGGATTAGGCTGCTGAGAAAAAGAAGATTTCGCGTGAAAATACTGGTTTTCACTGAAGGAACAATAATCCGCGAAGTCCGAGGGAGAGATGGTAGGATGATCGGAGGAACAGTTCTGGGGGGTGCTCCAGGTAAATTGCGGAAGTGGAGCGGTCAGGGCGCACAGATCGAATATCTTACATCGAGAAGAACACCTGATGAGATTCAAGCCGTGCGACGAGCGCTAAAGGAAAACAGGTTTCCGAAAGGCCGCCTAAACTACCGAAGCCAACGCGAAGAGTACAAGGATGTTGCCGAGAAAAGCCTGCCTGACATAATCGTGGAGGATGATTGCGCTGGAATCGGAGGAGAGCGAGAGATGACCTATCCACACATCCGGCCAGACCTCCAACAACGGATCGTGTCAGTGGTAGTCATAGAGTTTGAAGGAATTGACCACCTGCCGGAAAGCTTGCAAGGTCTTCTCCGAAATCAGAGAGCTCGACCCTACTGCTAGGCCTGCATCGTCAAGCCTTGTTCTCGGAGAAGCTCATCGTGCAGCCTTTTTCGCTAAGTTTCCCGTTGAACCCGATGTCTAGTGCATGGGCCGCTTTTCTGTAGCCGCTCATGCAGGCACCGCAGAATATGGACTTCGCTTGGACTTGGGACATGTCATATGTCTCCGCAGTTTTCAAGACTGATTCGATACATCCACATCGGTCAAGGGTGACGGTCTGAGATGACTCCATGGTTTCCACTCTATAGTCGCTGTTGAATGTCTCGCCCATGCTGTCAGCCAGATTCTTGGTTAGAGAATGCACGGCGAGTGTGCCTTTGTCTTCTCCTTTCTTCTGAGCCTCTCGAACTTTCATCTCCGCGCTCTTCTCCGTCAGCAGTTCCATTGCGGGCCCAATGGCACGCTCCCCAGCCCCGGCGATGAAGGTATTCACCTGGAGGAGGAGATAGTCCGCAAGCTTACTCCTCAGCATCTCATATTTTTTCTCGAGAGTGACAGCCTTGGGCAGCTCTACTGTTTTCGACAATTCACACATCTAACAGCTTCGAAGTGCATGTCTTCTTAAGACCTGTAGCCAGACTCGTCCTATAGTTTTGGAAGAGATGATTGAAGTATGCACGGTATCTTCTTCTGATTAGCGCTGTCGGCAATGAGGACATGTCTCCTGCCCAAGTCTTGGATCATCAAGAATCGACGGTAATCCAGCTTCGGATGTGAAAAAGGGGAGAGTGTCAGTCCCGATAGGCCGACACTCTTAGTTGCTGTGGAACAATGTGTTCCCGCCCGTGGCGGTCGAGAAGAGACCGAGGAGGGTTGTCCCCTCGGCGGGTGCTCCTGATGGTGCGTTGATGCCGCAGCTGATTTGTAATGTTAGTCCTGCGAAGGTAGCTTCTGGACCGATGAGGCTCACTGTGACGAGCAGTACTCCACCCTGATGGCCACGGTTTGGTCCTCCGTAAGCTGAGAAGCTTTGGAAGCCGGTGATCACCCAGATTCCCCTGGCGAACACCGAGCCGTCAGGCTTGTAGTGAGTGAAGGACCCGCCTCCGCTTGCTATTCCTGCAGTTGTATCGAAGGCTCCTGAGCCAGTCATGCGCAGAACATCTCCGGCAGCGATTGGTGTTCCAGGGATGGTGTTTGCTGCCATTGCTGTGTTAGGACCTACTAGGTTGAACGAGTATGATGTGTTGGTTGCGTGTGCGTTGCCGAGCGTGGCGGTGGCGAGTGCAAGAATTGTCAGAACTGATGTCATTGCGAGAACGGTTGTTTTACGTATCGATTTCTTCATGCCTGTCTATTCAGCATACGTGGGATAAGGGTGGCACGGGCAAGCGACGCCCGTCATCGACAACTTGTGAAACTTTGCGGTGTGAGTTGTTAGCCTTGGCTATTCGCCAGTTTCCCTTATTACGGGCGGAGAAGTTCATTCTTCCAAGAATGGACGCAAAGGATGTCCGGATATTCTGTGAGATAGCTTTCAAGAGTCCGGGGATCAACGAGCCTGGCGGCCGCGAAATCAGTCCTTCTGTAATCGGGAGAAGTCTTGGACTCGACGAGAAGACTGTCCGGGTTAGGATCAAGCGGATGGAGCAGGATGGTTTCATCAAGAACTACCAGGCGATTCCAAGCTTCGCATTATTCGGCCTGAAGACGTTAGCGTCCTACAGGTTTGAATCCCTCAACATCCTTACCAAGCACAATATTATCGATTACATACAACGGGTCCCACACGTAGTGGATGCTTACGACTACATCGGACCATTTGTCGCGATTAGATTCGCAGGCACTTCGCAAGATGATATCCAGACAGTCGCAGACTCAGTCGCATCAAGGTTCGAACTGTCCCAGTTCCGCCTTGGGGACGAAAGCGTGCTCTTCACATCTCTCCTTCCTGATAAGCTGGACTGGCAGATGATCAAGAAGCTCCGATACGATGCCCGTTGTCCCGCCAAAGATGTTGCAACTGCCCTCCACATTACGCCGCGCATGGCAGAGTACAAAATCAAGAAGCTCCTGTCCTCTGGGGCGATGACGGTTCGGGCTATGATCGACACTCGCAAACAACAGGGTCTGATCTTCTACGAACTTGAACTCTCTGCAAGCGAGACCCACCAGACGTCTATCGCGAAGCAATTAGAGAAACAGCACGGGGAAAGACTCTGGGCAGTCCAGAAGTCTAGGGCGGGAATACTTCTTGTTAGTCTATTCGGTTTCACTCTAGGGGATCCAGAAGAGGCGTTGTTGAGCTCGCTTAAGCTCGAGGGTGTTCGAGGATGCTCGCTCTACATTCTCAAAGAGATGATAGAGCCTCCGAAGCCTAGCTGGGTCGACAATATTATCGACAAGAACGGTGCGGGGTAGAACCTGGTCTCCGGCCGAGTACCTCTCGAAGTCGAACCTGAGCTAGCTGAGGTGGCTAGACCGTTTTGATCGTTTTGCCGATTTCTTCTTCGGTCATGCTTGATCCTGGGTGAGTATCTTTTAGATGGATGGACATGTGTTTCTTTACGTCCTCGTCTCCCCTTGGTGAAATCACTGTGAACCCGCAAGGGCAGGTGCTCATTTTTGCCATGAGGCATATGGTCCTAGAGCTCGATAATATTCCTTCTGGAAGTAGACGTCCGAATCCCTTTTTGCCGAATTTCTCGCGAATGTTTTTCTGGACAGGCCTTTTACGAAACCGCTTCTCTGACAGGAAATTGGGCATCCAGGATGAGCGTTTCACAAGCCTCAAGGGACCAGGTCTTTCCAGAGCCCACAGTTGGGGGGCTCATCGTCAACAAACAGGGACTGATTCTCTTAGTGTCGTCTCATAAGTGGTTTGACAAGTTGACGATTCCGGGAGGGCACATTGAGCTTGGCGAAACAATGCAAGACTCAGTGGTTCGCGAGGTCAAAGAGGAAGTTGGTCTAGATATCTCCGTGGAGAGGCTTCTCCTCACCCAGGAGGCCATTTACACTTCCCAGTTCTGGAAGAAGAGACACTACATCTTCTTCGACTTTCTGTGCAGGTGTGACAAGGACCACGTAACGGTCGACAATCGGGAGATCCAAGGCTACTCGTGGGTATGGCCTGGAGAAGCGTTGAGACTTAACTTGGAGTCGTTCACTCGTAACGTGGTCGAGAAGTACCTCGCACCCAGGGTCTGACAACACTTTCTGACAACACCGGCTTATATCACGAACGAGGACGGAAGCAATGTTGTTAGCAATGGACTCGGGGCTAGTCCCGGTAAAGGGCGGAACAATATACTATGAGACCCAGGGACAGGGTCCCCCGCTCGTCCTAATCCACGCTGGATTCTTGGACCGTCGAATGTGGGACCCGCAATTCATTCACTTCTCGAAAAATTACAAGGTGATCAGGTACGATGTCCGAGGATTCGGCAAGTCCAGCAAGGCCGAAGACAAGTACTCCGACATTGAAGACCTCCGCTCCTTGCTCCAACACCTCAAAGTAGACAAGGCCCACATCGTCGGAGTCTCTAACGGCGGAAGAATTGCGATAGACTTCACAACAAACAATCCCGAGAAGGTAGATCGGCTAGTCCTTGTCGGGTCCGGCTGCAGTGGATACCAGAACACACCAGAAGAAGACAAGATCTGGAAAGAGTTCGAACAACAAATGGCATCACAAGAGGACCTTGTCAAACAGGGCAAGCTTGCCGAGGCAGCAATGATGGACGTGGAAGCCTGGGCCAGCGCACAGGACCCAGAGTCTCGAAAGAAGATCATTACCATGGCACTCGACAACTCCCACGTCGCCGCCGACAATCCTTGGAAGTTCCAAGTTCACCCGAACCCGCCAGGCTACCAAAGGCTCACTGAGATCCGCGCCCCGACCTTTGTCATGGTTGGGGACAGGGATGTTAACGGGATGCAGATGATTGCGGAAGCCATTCACAAGAAGGTCCCAGGCTCGAAATACAAGGTCGTAAAGGGGGCAGATCACATAGTGAATATGTCACGAACCGATGAGTTCAACAGAGAAGTTCTCAATTTTCTACAAAGCACTCCCTAGCAGTGCATAGCACATTCCGCTCTGAGAGCTCTCAGCGGCCGGTGTCGACAAGCTCCGGAACATATGGGTCCAAGATTTTAAAGGACGAGAGTCGATAGACGAGACCAGGCCGTCAAGTAATGACTAGCACTTTGATCCCCCGTTCAGCCGATTATGAGGTTAAGCTGACACAGGACCATGAGAATCTTCGTCATACGATTCGAGAGTTTGCCGAGAAGGAACTTCGACCGGTTGCGGCGGAGATTGATCGGAAGAACGAGATTCCTCGGGACCTTTTGACCCGGATTGCAAAGCTCGGAGTCTCAGCCATCACATACAAGGAGGAATACGGCGGTCTCGGAGGTGATCTGCTTTCGATGGTCATAGCTATTGAGGAATTAGCCCGTGTCTCAGCAGCCTGCTCAACAGTGTTCGTGGCTAGCCATCTAGTCTCAGAGCCAATCAATGACTGGGGGACTGAGGAGCAGAAGAAGCAGTACTTGCTACCGATTGTTTCCGGTGACAAGCTCGGTGCTCACGCGATGACAGAGCCCGGCGCCGGATCCGACGTCGCAGGGATCAAGACAACTGCGAAACTCCATGGCGGCGAGTGGGAGATTACAGGCCGAAAAATGTTCATCACCAACGGCGAAACCGCAGACACGTATCTGGTGTTTGCAAGGACCAGTCCCGCTCCGAGCAAGGAGCAGAGGCACAAAGGACTGAGTGCCTTCATCGTCGACCGGGACGCGAAAGGATTCAGTGTCGGCAGCAAGGTCGAAACAATAGGCTTGCGTGGATCGCACCCATCCGAGCTAATCCTCGAAAAGGTGAGGGTTCCAAAAGAAAACCTCCTCGGAAAAGAGGGAGACGGGTTCTACATCGGCGTCAAAACCTACGACCGCGGAAGAATAGATGTCTCCGCACAGGGTGTCGGAATTGCGCAGGCCGCATATGAGGCCGCGGCTAGCTATGCGCAGACAAGAACCAGCTTCGACAGCCCATTGATTGACTTCCAACAGGTTCAGTTCAAGCTTAGTGATATGGCGATTGGGTTGCACACTGCTCGGTTGTTGACTTACTGGGCGGCTTCGTTGAAGGACCAGGGAAAAGAGTTCGTGAAGGCAGCAAGCATCGCCAAGATCACAGCGACCGAGACCGCTGAGAAGCTCGCGCTGATCGCCATGATGATTCATGGAGGATACGGGGTGGCCACAGAATACCCGGTAGAGCGGTACCTACGCGATTCGCAAATAATCAAGACCTACGAGGGAACAAACGATATCCAGCGGCTGACCATTGCCAAGCAGCTGCTGCGCGAACTGAAAGGCTAAGCACAAGGACCACTAGTCCAGAGTGAACTTCCTTGGATCTCCGCATGGGCTTGAGATTACATGACGGCGAAAGGCTCTCGTCGAAAAACGGCTTTGGCTGTAGCCATCATTGGACTTGTAGCCTTGATAGGCTACACTTTCTTGCTTGAGAGCGGTAATTTCGGTACATTCATTCCGAGAAGTCCTCTCTCAAACTTCTCAGCACCTTCCATCACAAGAACTAGGCTGCTGAGTAATGTGCCGAATGTTGAGACTGCAATCGCCATAGATCCCAACAATCCGAACTATATGATCGTAGGAACTATTCCTCAGCACTTTGCACCCGCGTACTCCACCGATGGAGGGCTAACCTGGCACAATACCACGACACAGATTACTGCGTTCTGGGGCTATATCTCTCCATCAATCGGAGACAATCCCGGTGCCGCCATAGGCCCTGATGGAACCGATTACAGCATAGAATATACGACGCTCATCAACGACTCGTCAGCCCAGGCATTCTACCTAGCATCATCAACAAACCACGGACGGTCATGGGTCTTATCTCCCAACCCTTACGCTTCGGCCGTCGATAACTCCACCTTCCATGCATCTATAACAACCTGGACTTTTCTAAACGGAACAACTACCAAGGGCTGTTTCACCCAATACAACACATATGGCGGTGATTATCAAAAGATAGGCGTTGACACCTGGCCCGACTCCCCGTTCAAGGGCTACGTCTACATAATCGGCGACTTCCAAATGCTGTGGAATGGAGCGTGCGTCATCCAACAAGGATTTATTCGCAGCACGGACAACGGACATACTTGGGACCTTCACGTCGTAACTGATCCCGCGTTTTCAGGCTCATCACAGGTTGAGGGCCTATCAATAGCCCGTAACGGGGAGATCTATTTCTCCAGAAACTACGGAGGGTCAGGAACGGGGAGCATTCTCTTCGAGAAGTCCGCTGACGCAGGGTCCACCTGGACTCACAAAATCATCCCAGTATCAGGTGTAGTTCTTAACCCGGACACCGCCTCTTCACTATCAGGCGTCTACATCGCCTACATTGCCTGTACCATGCCTTGCAACTATGCAAAGAACGGCTCCTCCTCGGTATTCCTCATCTCCTCCACGGACGACGGGAACACTTGGTCACTTCCAGTCAGGATCTCGGACCAGGGGGCCGTCCCGTACTGGAGCTATATCGCCAACCCGGACCCTATCGGGAACCAGGAAGACTGCAGTGTTCCAAGCATCTACACGGACTGTGGTCCCGTCCATCGACCACCCACTATAACGAGTTCGCAGTTCGGTATTGTGGTGGGCTGGACTGACTGGCGCAACTCAATCAATGGGACTAGTGCAGACATCTACGCCTACGTCTCAGGTTTCGGAGGCTCAAACGTCCGACTGACCGCTTTTCCAGGAAGGCTTTGCGAGGTCAAGCAGGGCAACTGCAACGGTTTCGGATTCGGGAACGACCAGATGAAAGTGGCCGCGTCAACCAACGGGGTGTTTTTCGCCGTTGGTCTCGACCTAGACAATGATCCTCCGAGCAACTGCTCTGTAATCTGTACCGTTACAGATGTCGGCGTGATAAGACTGGAGCCTTCTCCAATAGCCGGTGTTCCAACTGTCGATCTGCTGGTCAGCGCATCAGTTATCTCGGCCTTGGTTCTTAGCGCGGTCCTCATTCGGCGCCTCAGAGCTCTCAGAGCTCCCAAGAGAGTTGTCGCCGGCGTGACTGAGGACAATGCGCCTTCGTTGTCTAATTAGACAACCCTAGGCGGGTTATGAATGGCCGAGGATCTTGTGAGGCTTGTACGGATCTTCCAGTCTCTTGACATCGTCTTCCGAGAGATGAACGTCCATTGCCTGCACCGCTTCCTCCACGTGTTCCACCTTCGTTGCTCCAATAATCGGCGCATCAGCTCCTTTGTGAATTAGCCAGGAAATTGCTATCTGAGACGGGGTCACCCCTTTCTCTTTGGCCAACTCTTCCACTTTCTCTACCACGTCGAAGTCTTCTGGCCGGAAGAACCTCTCGGGGAAGTACTTGTCAGACTTGTATCTCACCGTATCCGGCGCTTCTCCCCGCTTGTACTTTCCAGTCAAGAATCCCCTCGCCAAGGGGCTCCATGGGAGAAGCCCGACCCCCTGGTCCCGGCACAATGGAATCATCTCCCGCTCTTCCTCCCTGTAGCATAGATTGTAGTGGTTCTGCATAGTCGCGAAGCGGCTAAGACCGAGGAGGTCGCTGGTGTACAAGGCCTTCGCGAACTGCCAGGCGAACATACTGGACGCGCCAATGTAGTTGACAGTCCCATCGTGCACCAGATCGTCCAGCGCACGCATTGTCTCCTCTAGCGGCGTGTTGTAGTCCCAGCGGTGAATCTGGTAAAGATCAATACGGTCGGTCCCGAGCCGTTTGAGCGACTTTCGTATTTGTGACTGAATATGGTGTCGAGACAGTCCTTCCTTGTTGGGTCCCTCGCCTGTGCTGAGGCGGACCTTGCTTGCGAGAACCACATCATCGCGATGATCTCTTAGGAGTTCGCCGACGATTTCCTCAGATCGACCGTTGGAGTAGACGTTGGCGGTGTCGTAGAAGTTGATGCCGAGATCGAGGGCCTTGTTCATTATTGGTCGTGCCTTGTCAATCTCAACCATCCACTGGTCCTGGTTTCCGAAAGACATTGTTCCGAGACATATTCGGGAAACTTGCATCCCGGTCTTGCCAAGACGAGTGTACAACATGATAGGTTACGTTTCGAATAGTGCTCTTAGAAAAGATGTTTTCTGGCGAGTATGGGCCTTCCCAGACGCCTATATGCTTGGGAGTGCTTTAGACAGTATACCGTGATACTATGACAGTTGTGGTTCCAAGAGCGGCCCTTACGTTTGTTCTTCTGGCCGTTCTGGTCTTGGGACAGGTCATCCCGTCACGTTCAGTGACGAGCACAGCACAGCTCGTGCAGGCTCCTCTGCCACTCGACCCTAGTGTTCACCGAACCTATAGATTGAACGGGAGTGGATCGTCCGGCTGGAACAATACGGTTCCCGGGCTTCAGTTAAACGCTTCAGATGGAGACATAGTCACTCTCATTCTTCACAGCGTCGATGCCCCTACCCCCGCTCCTCACAATTGGTTCTTGGACTTCAACAATAACTATCTAGTAAACCCTAACGAGAAGCCGACCGAATCCCCGGATTTCAATAGCACAACAGAGTTAGCGGGAGGGCTGAACTTCACATTCACCGCTTCCCTAGCCAACACTCCACATGGCGGAGTATTCACCTACAGATGTCTTTACCACGCGAATATGTTCGGGAACTTCAAATTCACTGCAGGACCCGTCGCTTCTTTCACTCACTCTCCTAGTACTCCGCTCGCTGGGAATCTAGTCTCGTTTGATGCTTCGTCCAGCTGGTGGTCCACAGACGCAACGAGTCTAACAAGCTACACGTGGGATTTTGGAGATACTGTCCGTACCAACACAACAAGCAGCACTGTCACTCATACGTATTCTTCACCGGGTAACTATACTGTCAGCCTCAATGTTACCGACAATCTTTCTCAACAAGCCTCAACAGCGCGGACAGTCGACATAAAACCTGTCCCACCGATCCCGTTCAACTACACCCTTACGATTACTCCTTCTGCTCTGACCCTAATCCAAGGCCTGTGGGGAGCCGTCACCATCACCGTTACCCTGACCTCAGGAACGGCCGAAAACGTCACCTTGTCCCCTGTAGTTTCTCCAAGCAGCTCCATAGAAGCCGTGCTCGCCAGGACTAGTGGATTCCCCACATATTCTTCCACTCTCAACATTACCTCCACGACCCAGACTGGAAACTATACGATCACAGTGATGGCTATCAGCAGTACAGGAGTAGCACACAACGCAACCTTTCTTCTAACCGTGAAACATCTGCCCCCGCCAATATGTAATTGTCCACTACTCTACCTTGGACCCGTCGCAGCCATTGCGGCCGCGATTGGTATCCCGGCGATATTCGTGTTTTTCAGACGTTCTAGAAAGAAGAGACTCGCGCCTGAGTCTTTGTCGTCTACTTAGGGCGCGTTTTGCCAGCTGGTTTCTTCGATGGAGTAGGGCCGGGCTTCTTTACCGGTGCGTGCTCTGGCTTGGGCGTTTCTCCCGCATTCTCTTGCTCTGGGATGGATTGGGGCTTCTTGCTTCTCTTCTGAAGGAATAGGAAGGCGATAACAGCGATTGCCGCGATGATTGCCACGAGAATAATGGCCAACGTGAGCTGTGAGAATCCTGGCGTCGCTATCGTGACTTGGACCGTTCTGATACCAACATAGCCGTTGGCCGAGTTCACCGATGCCTGTAGAGTATAGATTCCGAGAGACTGAGGCGCAATGATGCCTGTGACGTTTAACCATCCCTGGCTGCTCGTGGTTCCCTGCCACTGTCCCACGGTTGTTGTTCCCTGCCAAAGTGTAAAGTTGCCATCTGCCCCTGCAATTGCCTGCCCGCTGGGGTCTTTGGTCAGCGAGGACAGATTCACCGTGGACCCAGGCGTAATCGTGGAGACACTGCCTCCTGTCGTGGGGTCAATCGTTGCCACTGAGGCGACGGCGTTTGTTGACGTGGTGAAGATAGTCCAGTTTCCTAGCGGGGCCTGGTTGAACATGCCAGAGTCTAGCACGTCAATTCTTCTCAGACCCGATAAGACTGAACTCGAGTATTGTCCAGGCTGAAGAATCGATCCGTCCGGGCTAGTGACGTTGAGTAGTGATTGGCCCTGGGGGACATCTATGGAGAAGGACCCTTGGGGAATCAAATATGCACTGTAAGCATATGTGGAGTTTAGCCCGTCAACAGCGTAGAAATAGGAGGGGGCGGTCCCTGTGAGAGACCCGCTCAGCGAAAAATCGTCAAAGTAAGCCGTTGTGGTCCTAAACTGGGAAGCGCTCGCCTCAGCAACAATAATCTCGACTGTGTAAGTACCAGTATACGCAAGGCTGTTGCTAGAGACTACTGCCTGTACAAGCTGTAGAAGGTTGACATTTATGCTGAGCCATCCCGATGTACCGAATCCGTTAGCCTTGAGGTAGACAGCGTCTGTTTTGTTCGTCGGGACCGTTCCGTCGCCGGTCTTGAAGTAGTAGTATAGGCTAATCGGGTTTCCTTGGCTGTCAGCGAGGCTAATCCAAGTATCGACATAGTCAGAGGATGATATCCCAGTCATCGTCGTAGTGTCGACGGACGCCTTGAAGTTCATCGTCGAGTTGACGAAGGGATGGGCGTCTATGCTCTGTGCCATCTCCGCGGTCCCACTAAGTATCGTAGCCTGTGCGCTTTTTGTTCCGGAATGGACTGGCGAGGAGACGCTTGTGAAGCTGGGGTTCTTGTACCACGCGGCAAGGCCTGTTTCGAAGCCTCCGTTCCGGATCCAGTCGTAGCTGGCTGATGCTGAGTATAGTTCGACCCGGTCGAACAGCGCTTGCGTCAGTCTCTGCGTTGGTCTCATCAAGAACGTGTCCCCTGGCGGACGCGTTACAAGTTGTGCTGAAGGACCGATTACGTTCTCGACAACATCATACACTCCATCTCCGTTGCAGGTCTGGTTTCCCACTGGGCCGTTGCAAGGTGCATTGGTCCCCTGTTCATTATCATAGACAACAGCTTCTCCTGACGTGCAGTTGCTGGCCACAATTGTTGCGCAGTCCCACTGGTTGTTCTGGTTTGAGTCTGCGAATTTTATTCGCGGATCTGTGCTGCTGAAGTTCAGTCCGAGCGGAGACGGGCAGCCGGCTTGTGCGCAGCCAATGTTGATGTCTCCCCTTGATGCATTGAAGCGGCCGTCATTGTCAGCGTCGTAGATCACTGGTTCTCCAGCTGTCCAGAAGTGAAAGGCCGCGTCGTAATACTTTAGGTGTGAATCCACTATAGCTGGGCCTGGCTGTGTCCGCGAAAACGCGACTAGGCCAATCGATAGGACTGAATCGATGGCGGGATAGTCTACGGGAAAGCTTGCTGCTGCGTCAGAGGCTAGGTTCCTGTCAATCGGTATCCATTGGCCGGTCATTCCAAAACTGGGGACCTTAAGGTACGCATCGGAGGTGGTATTGCCGGGGAGGGTTGAGCCGTCGGCAAATACGTAGTGAATCGTCCTTACAAATCCTGTAGATGTGGACAGTCTTAGTACTGCCTCCACTCGGTCGGACTCGTTATTCCCAGTCAGTGCTTTGACAAATACAGCCGTTCTGAACCTTGACGCGGTGTTGAACGCTATTTTCTGCTGTGTCAGGTCCTCCGTCAGTGAAACATGAGAGGGCTGTTTGAGCGACAGCGCGGTGGTGTTTCCGGAGTAGATGCTCAGCTGAGCGCTGTTCGAGTCCAGATACCCGGGGCCAGTGAGAATCGCTCCAGAGCCTGTCGCGTTGAGGTAAGATGACTGGACCCAGGGTGCGAGTGTTCCGGTCTCAAAAGACGGGTTGAGAATTCTCTCTCCATCTCCGGTCCACGACAGGCTTGCCGCGGGCCCTTGGCCTTGAAAACGTCCGAGGGGATCAGATGCAACTGAATCTGGTAGAACACTGGGATTGGGGAATGCTCTGGGAGTAATGATCGAAATGAGGATCAGCAGCGCGACGGTGAGAACTCTCAGTTTTCTTGTTTCGATCATTTCTCTAGTTTCTCTTGTCAAGCCTCGGTCAGTTCGTCACGACGGTTTGGTTGAACGAAGCGGCTGTAGGTTGTTCGATTCCAAATATGTACTGGGCACTTTGGGACCAGCGAAAGACGAACTGGTCCGCATGAAATGATGGCGAGTAAATGACGATGAGCGTTGAAGGGGATGAGCCTTGGTAGCTGTAAAGGCCGGGCTTTTGGGCCAACACCGAGGCTGAGGCTCTGAGCCCGGTCGATGTCCCGTTAGTTGTGACTTGGCCGTAGAAGTACATGTAGCTCGATACGAAAGAGTTTGCGGTCGGGAATATCGTGCAAGATTGATATTGGCTGTAGCTCTCTCTAAAGACTCCGTCTAAGCTGTAGACCGTGTTGTTGGCAATCCACTGGACATGGAGGCTTCCTGAGATTTCAGGATCCGTAAAGGAGTAGTAACCTTGAGTCGTGGAGGCTGTAATGTTGCCTTCGACCGTTAGGGACTCATTTCCCTTAGCCACAGATACCCTAGAAGGTAGATACGGGTCTCCCCATTGCACTGTGAGATTGCCAGTTGCAATCGCGATTGCCATTGCTGTCGGCGTTGGCATTACTGGGGCACTAGATTTGGGATTCATGTTGACCGTAGTTCCGGAGGCAGACACTACGGCTATTGTGAGTAGTATGAGTGGGACTATTTTCGTCGCGGCTGGGGACCAAAGTCTAGTTATCAAGGCCACGTCCCCCAGGGATTGAATGTTAGAGTGATGTCTTTCACGCCGTTGACAGCTGAGGGTCCGTGATCCAGGATTTTTGGCACGAACCAGAGGACGATGTCTCGTCTGAACGCGAGTTCCCCGTTGCCGAATTCCGCAGGGCTCTCTACGTGAGTGAAGTCGTGTGAAAGTTCAATCTCGCTCGGATGGTTCCTAGCAAGTATTACGTCGGAGGCGAGGGGCGGAAGATCCGTATCGGCCCTGATTATAGTCGGCGTGATGTAGTAGTATCTTCCATTATCTGCCCACCGCCATTCGCTCGCATTATGGGCCTGATCTCTGTATCCATTGTCGGTGTAGTTTCCTTCCCAGACTTGGTCCTGCCATTTGCCCTGAGGAGTGTACTGGCTCATGTAGTTGTTCGAATCTTCTCCAAGGGCCAAGTCAATTCGCCAGTGGGGTTCGTAGATGTGGTCGATGGCGCACCCTCCGCGTCCGATCATCATGTCGATTTCCCATCGACCATTCTGGTAGAAGCGAAACGTCTCGTCGTAGTCGTATCCTCCCACTTGGTATGGGGAGGTTATTTCGAAGTATGGATTGGGTGAGGCTGTTGAGTTCTGGTAGACTATGTTGCCCGCGTTCTTGACGCCCATCATAGCTAAGAAGCCGGGTTCGTCATAGAACGCGTTTGTGGTGCTGCAACCGAACGAGTAGAGGACTTGGACTGCTGCGAGGCGGGCGTCGCGGATGACTATGTTGTTGTGATATGTTACGTTCCAGATGTTAATGCCGTCAGTGTTCGTGATGTTCCAAAAGATGCGCCATCCCAGCCTGTTGACTGGCCAGTCTTGGACCGTAACAGCTCTGTTGACCGAGATCGCTTGTGGTGTCGAATCTGTTACGGTGCATGTTACGGTGAATACTTCCGGAGTGTCATTGGTGAGGTTGAACCGATGTTGAGTTGAGTTGGTGAGCGATGTTACGGGTGTGCTTCCGTCTCCAAAGTTCCAGGTAAACGAGTAGGGTCCGGTTCCGCCAGTGGCGTTGGCGGTGAAGGTAACGATGTCACCGTTGATTATTGATCCTGACTGGGTATCGTTCAGGTTGGGGACGAATTTGAACGATAGTGTTAGCGGTGTTGGGGCGGTTACATTCTGTAATGTCGTTGGAAGGACAAGTATGGTTAGGGCTGTGAGGATTACAAGCATTGCGGGTTTGAATAATCTCCTAGCTTGTATCTCCGGGCACCGGCCTAGTAGTGCTCTGCTATCTTCTTCGCCGTCTCGTGTTTGATAAGGATATCTTGCTCACGCGTCCTCTTCTCAATCTCCTCCTTCTGACTAGAAGGACACCAGCGATGATTATGACAGCTGCAGCAACAATGCCACTGATTACAGCAATCGTCAAAAAGTCAGTCGAAACTTGTTGCAGTACCACGTCGAACGTTCCAGCGTCGGGTGTCACGATCGATAGAGTCTTGCTGGTCGCGTTATAGGTCCAGTCAGTGTCAGAAATTCTTGCTCCGTTTCTCTCAACGAAGAGGGGCTTTACTGGCAGGTCGACAAGTACTTGATAGGGTCCTGTGCCGCTGAATGTGAATTTGACTTGGGTCTGGCTGTTTTCGGACACTGCCATACCCATAGCTGTTCCGTTGACTGCTAGGTAGGCGGTCTTGTTCTGGTCTAGTGGCAACATCTGGAGCGGAATTGAATTCGTATTTGTGAACGAAAGGGTGGCCTTGTATGTCTGGTGCCCTTCATAGGACGCTTCTAGAAGATAATTTCCGGGTGGGACGATTTTCCCATATGTGTAGGGGACTGTATTTCCTGAGGGGTCGAGTATTGTGAAGGAGATCTTGTTGCTGACGTCGTATCCGGTGGTATCTGTGAATCTGATTTGGGGAAGTTGTTGGTTGTCAGGGGGTACTTGTCCGGCGCCCTCGTAGACTCTTACATTGTCTAGCCAAAAAGTTTCTGACTTGATTGTGGTCCCGGTCTTTGTTGCGAATCCCTGAAATTGTATCAGGGTGAAGTTATAGTTCAGGTTGAGTGGAGTATTCGCCGGCCCCATAGGCGCAAGCCAGTCAGCTCTCAAGTTTCGGCTGAAGTGGTACCATTGGCCTGGTTGGTAGCCGTAGAATAAGAGGGAGTGATTACTGGTATTGTTCTGGAACATGCCTACTGATGGGTCCGGGTTTATTGCATAGTCGAGCTCGGCCAAGGCTTCTGCTCCGAAGATTCTGATCTCGAACCCTGCCATTCCATTGCTGTTGTCGGGCTGGAGCTTGAACCAGAAACTGAACCCTGCCGGGTCGTCCGTGAGCTGTGTGATGTTATAGCCGACCCCTTGCGTGCTTTGTCTGAACTGCGAAAAGCCAACTGTTCGATTTGAGAATCTTGCATTGCGCAAGAAGACGCATACAACCCCGTAGCTCACAGAGTTGGTGCCGGAGGACATGCAGCTTGTATTGGCGACGAGAGAGGAGTTGCTGTATTGGGCGTTGCCAGTCGCAGCAATGGTGGTCTTGACAAAATTATTTCCGGCAGAGTAAGTTCCCATCGGGGTTGTGGAAGCCGCCATGGAAAAGATGAATGGGGGGCCGCTAGCCGCGACCTGTGTGTCACATGCGAGGTTTAGTCCTGAGCCTGTCCCGGTGCATGGTCCTGAATCGCTTACTGGCGCCACGGTAATTTGGTGGTTCGTCGAGTCAGGGGCAACCTCGTAGACAACCGCAAAATCCGTGAAGGTATTCGATTGGAAGGTCAAAGTAACTAGGTCGCTTCCAGAAGACGTGTAGGTCGTACTGTACCCACATGCAATGTGAACATTAGTGTTAACCTCTTGCTTGATTGAAAACGCGTTTCCCTGGGTGTCGCTGACGCTGAGTGTATTGCCTGTCCCGGACATGCCCATGCAGAATGCCAGGATGCTCTGAGCGATTAGTGGGAAACTGAAATTGCAGTCGAGACTCGTTTGGGAAGAACCGGTGCAATTGGCAGTTTGCCGCATGTTCGGTCCTAGACATCCTGTGTTGCGGATTGGTCCAGTGTCAACTCTTGTAGAATTCACTCCATCAGCCCATTGACTGTTATCAAGATCGACGGTCGCGTTCTCCACGCCCTCACATGTCTCGAAGCTCCAGTTGTCTGGAACTTGAAATCCTCTCGAGTCTGTAAAGACACCGCCTTCAAAATCTGCATTTGTTATGATGTTGACTGGTCCCCCTTGAGCATGAGCGGTCTGAATGTCTAACGGGGAGGAGTGGGTCCAAGCAAGGGGGCTCAAAGTCAGGATTAGTAGCGCAAGTAGAATTCGACCGATTCGAGTGCTGGGTGTGGTAGTTTGCATCATGGGATTAGGTCATCTTCTCTTAGAGACTCGTTTTCTCAATGATGCGGGTTTTCGTCTTCTTCGAAGGGTAACTACTGTTACCAGGCCGGCTGCAATCACTAGTCCCGCGACACCCAGCCAGAGGGCGAGGGAGTTATTGCCCGATCCGTCGTTCGGAACTTGGACAGTGTATGAGGCTGTCGGGTCGCTTACAATATTGGCGGAGTTCACGGCTTTCACATAATACTCGTAAGTCTGTCCGTTGGAAACTGTATCGTCAACATAGCTCGTCCCTGTGACGTTAGCAACGTTGGCATAGGCTCCCGACGGAGAGTCTTTCCTGAAGATCAAGTATAGAGCAATCGCGTATCCTCCAGCATAGCTGGGCGCGGTCCAATTCAGAACTATCCTGTGCGTAGCTGCGGTCGCTTGTAAACTCAACGGGACGCCTGGCTGATTAGACGATACCGATAGGGACTTTGAAGTGACGCCAATTGTTCCATCATCATCAGTGACTCTGAGGGTGATGTCATAGGAGCCGACTATCGTGTAAGTGTGAGTCGTGGTAGCTCCTGTGTCTGTTGTTCCATCACCCAGGTCCCAAGAATAGCTGGAGATTGTTCCATCCGGATCGTTGCTGGCGGAAGCATTCAGTGACACCGACTGACCTACTACGGGTGATGTTATGCTCATTGTGAAGACTGCAACGGGAGGTTGCATTGCCAAGAGGTTAAACGTTGTAGGGGGTGAGATGTTGTTGGCTGTATCATTCTCGCCCGGGACTAGGCTAGCGTTGGCGACGAGAATGTAGTATCCGGTTCTCAACCCTGTAGTATTCCAATTGAGGACAAAGCTGTTTCCTGTCCGCCCCGGCAGAGCAGGGATCGTAACAGGAGTGCTGGTAAGACTGGTCTGGTTTGCGTAAACACTTACGAGGAAAGAAGGAGAGGAGAGGACTCCCTCATTAAACGTCGAGATTGTGATCTCGATGTCGACTCCGACCTCCTCCGAGACTTGTTGCAAGGAGACTTTCCTAACCGACACGTCTGGCATTGGGACGATGGGCAACAGGTCCAAAGTCGGATGGCCCGAGACTCCTCCGGAAATCGCGTATGGAGTATCGCCTATTCCGTCACCGTCAGAATCGCTACCTGAGTAGCTGGAGTAGAAGTTGCCTCCTAGGAATGGACCGCGGGCAATGTTTCTGCCAGGTGTCTTTGTTATGTTCCAATAGTTCTGAAGCGAGGGACCTTTACTATAATTCCAGTCGTCCGAGACTTGGGCGTTCAGGAAGACATTGTTGTAGATAGTATTCCGAGAACTGTTGGTCACGTAGACTCCATAATCGATGTTGGTGAACCGGTTCTGGGTCACGCTGTTGTAAGTGTTACCAAATTCTAAGCCCACTCCATACGTAATGATCGAGGGTGGAAGGAGGCCTGTGGCGTTGTTTCCGATAATCAGGTTCCGGGATGTCTGGGTGAAAATTATTCCAAACTGGTTCTTGCTTACACTATTGTTTCTGTAAACATTGTCAGTGGCGAATGTTGTGTTGAACCCATAACAGAGGTTCTCTATCGCGACATTGTTCGCGAATGTGTTGTTGGAGCCCCCGGTTATCAGGAAGCCTACTCCGTTCTGATACGGGCAGACACCCAGACCATTGAGGGACGCATTGTTGCCAGTGAAAGAGTTCCTGGTAGAGCTCGATATCCAAGCGCCGTACAGAGTGTTATTGTTTAGCTGGTTGGCGGAGATGCTGTTTTGGGTTCCGCCTGTCATGTACAGTCCCATAGTGTTGTTCAACAGGTTGCTCGTTGTGATTTTGTTCGCAGAACCTCCGGCGATTTGTAAGCCGTAATAGAAATTGGTAATGCTAGCGCTTTGTATCTCGCCGTTCTGAACGTTGTCGAGATAGATGCCTTCGCTCTGTCCGGTGACACCGGGTCCGTGTAATGCAACGTTCCGAATGATGAAGAAGCTGTGAGTGTTCTGGATGTGGATCGCTACCGAGGAGCTGGTTACTATCTCCCAGCCTTGGATAATGTAGGGATCTATGGCTGTCCCAGTTCCACCTGTGACCCCGCCCATGGAAGTGAAATTCTCAACTCCTATGCTTGATCTAATGTAGATGGGTGCATGAGGAGTGAGGGGTTGAGCTTTTGCCGGACTGGGTTCGGTGAGGATTATGGCTGAGGAGCAGGCGAGCATAACTAGCATTACTGTTCTTATTGTCGGGTCCACTGAACTAGTGCGAGCTCCTTAGGTTCACCTCTCGGTGGTTCTAATAATAACATTTCCAATCTTGTGATTCCAGAATGATTCCCCGGGAATCCGGGTCCCGGCTCCAGACACACTTGTTCGACTCGTTTGGGCATCGCTCACCTCTCCCCTGAGGTGGAGAGGTGGGACTCCAGTCAAATGGGTCCACCGTTTTCGATGTATCAGTACTCGGTAATATTGGTAGTTGAGAATTTTTTGATTTGAAACATCTGTTTTATTCCTGAAAGAGTATTGGTTTGGCCAATAAGACACCCGGCGAACGAGACTATTCACTTGGATTCTGTACGCATCCTCAACACGGACCGTGAGGCCAAACTGGTATTGGACGAGATGCGAAGAGAGATACTGAGGTTTCTTGCGAAGGAAGCTCTAACCGCCCGAAAACTATCCACGATCTTATGCTTGTCCTCTCCCACTGTTGGACATCATCTCGATGCTTTGAGTAGATCAGGGTTTGTGGAGATTGTCGGGACGGAAGCAGAGGCTCATGGAATAGTGCAGAAATTCTACCGAGCAACGGCCCAAGCCTACATTGTCCAGACGCGAGAGCTTTCACCGGTTGTGAGACGTTATTTCATGCCTGCAAGGATAGAACGCACAAGAGGTATGGCGGCCGCTCTCTCGCTGAATTCTGGCCCTGGATACCTCTCGTCTTCACGAGCCGTGGAGACTGTCACGGAGGATCTAGGCGAGTATATTTTCCAAGCCGCTGAGCTGCGCCAAGGTCAATCGCTTGAGTCAGATCCTGAAGTCTTGGTCAACGAGATTTACACCGAGGCCTTGCGGCAGCTCTTGAGCATCAGACCGAAAATGTTCCCACAGCCCCATCTTGAATCCGGAAAGATAGTAAAACCGGTCAAGCCTTGAGCCAATTTCAAAGGTTGAGTTATCCCGATTGTTGGCTAGTTGAATTCTGTGTTCCTAAGTCCTAAGCGATTTGATCTCTGTCTCAAAGTTCGAATTCGGACCCGAATGGCGGTGAGCATTCTGGGCCGGAGTCGATTGAGCCACAGTTGCCGGAGAGCAAAAGAAATCCGCTGGTATCTCGGCTCTTCCAAAAATCTCTGGTCACTGGGGTAGTCTAGTTGTCTAGAAAGGTCTACACGACTAGACGCATCTTTGACACGCTCATTTACTGGTAATGGCTTACGGAATTCGGGACATTTCGAGATCTCTGGCAGTCTCGGGCTATTTTGCTGATGCCTGAGATGCCTCTGTAATGAAAAAATAGCCTGTATCCGAATCTACCCAGGGATATTTCGCGCCGCTACTCAAGGGAACTATTATATGGAGGACCACGTGAAGCGTTTGCATTCGCTAGTGTTCTCTCAGGTGCGTAAGCACCTAGGCGTGCTCGGTGAATGAATAACACAAGAAAGGAATCAAGTAAGTTTGAACAAGCTTGGCAGATTTGGTATCCGTAGTTTAGGAATCAGTAAGATTTCCGTTACAACAATCCTGGCCCTAGTGGCTTTGGCCTCACTAATTTTGCTCGCAGCGCCTAGTGTACACGCTGCAGGATCTGCATCCATAACCACAGACCAGTCCGACTATGCTGCAGGATCGACTGTAACAATCTATGGATCGGGCTTCGCGTATGCTTCATCTGTAACCGTCACGGTAAATGATCCGAATAGTAATGCGACGTCTTGGACAGTAACGTCTGACGCGACCGGCGCTTTTGCGACGACTTATGTTCTTGATCACGTTGAGGGATATTATCTTGTGACTGCGACCGATAGTTTCGGGAATTCTGCATCTACAACATTCTTCGACCCTTCGACTGGTGAGGCTGCGAATCTAGACCAGTGTACGAATGGTGCTGTTAAGGCGACACCAGAGCCCTGCATAATTGGAACTGTCGGTGGAACTAACTTTGCCAACTGGGTAAATGGCAACTCTAACGCTCAGAAATCTCACTGGAGAGAAAGCGACTACATCCCCTATCGAGTAACTATTACCGGTCTTACAGCTGGATCACACAACCTTGTCTTCCAGTACGATACTGTTCACGGTAGCACGCACGCGGAAGACTATCTCGGGTCCTTCGATAACACTGAGACTACGTCTAGCGTGGCTACAACTTTCCATGCGAACAACAATAATCCGTGCGTTGACAAGTTGCCCGTCGGGCGATGTACTCCCTCTTTGCCGTCAAGCAGTCTCGTAATGACGAACCCTACTTTGGTTAATTGCGGTGGTTCAGCTGGAACACCGCCCGTTTTGGGTCCAGCCACTTTCGCTCCCACCCGTGAATTCAAGGCTTGGGGTCCGTCAGGTTTAGTTCTCACAAGCATGTCGTATGTTAGCCAGAATGTTGTCTCTGGAACTGGGCAGTGCAGTACCACTGTTCAGCTGAACTTCAACCTTGCAAGTATCAGTGGGGGCACGACTGTCGTTATTGCTTGGGGTGGCCACATTGGATGCGCGTGTGACTGGGGTGTTGGCAACTCTGCGAGCGCCATCAGTGGATCGCCTTACCACATGGCTCTCAACACATTGGATGGAGCGAGTACTGGATCACAGGACCGTGCTCTTGCAGCCGGCGCCGTATTCTTCACGCCCCTAATCTCTACCACTATCAAACTCTCCAATGGTACAGCAGTGACGAGCGTTACTTCTGGAACTGTCGTTCACGATACCGCGACCTTAACAGGAGCTTCACCATTCGCCGGAGGATCAGTGACCTACAACCTTTACACGACTAACACTTGCACAGGCTCGCAAGTTTCGTCCTGGCCAAAGACAGTAAGCGTAACGAATAGTGTCGTTCCTGACTCTGCTACATTCACCACAACAACGGGACAGTTCAGTTTCCAAGCTGTATACAGCGGTGATTCGCAGGACTTTGGAGCGACGAGCGGTTGTGAGCCGCTAAGCGTCGGCACCAATGTACCGCACATAACAACATCCGCCCAGACACCGATAACCCTAGCTCCGTCAACCTCCCCGCCGGTCTCAGCAACGGACACTGCAACGATCACCGGTGGAACCAGTCCAACCGGGAACATCGTATTCAAGGTCTGGTCCAACTCTGCATGTTCAGGCTCACCAGTATTCACCAGCACCCCGGTCACGGTCAGTGGAGATGGATCTTACACTTCACCACCGTTCACCCCGACCAGCGCTGGAACTTACTATTGGATCGCGTTCTACAGCGGTGACCTCAACAATAGCCCAGTTTCCACGGCCTGCGGCGATAACGGAGAGACTCTCGTAGTCAATCCTGTCGCACCGCCTCCGCTGAGCCTCACTACTCAGGTATCGCCTGCAAGCATTCCTCTGGGCGGCTCTGCATCTGACACCGCAACGCTTTCGGGCGGGTTCAACCCAACAGGAAGCATTACTTTCCAGGTTTTCCAAGGTTGCTCTGGCGGATTAGGATCTGGAGCCGCTGCCTTCACAGATGTAGTCCCCGTGTCAGGTAATGGAGCCTATCCATCGACCGCTTTCACTCCTAGCAGTGCCGGGGTGTACTACTGGGTAGCCTCCTATTCAGGCGACGGCAACAATACAGGGGTCACAAGTCCTTGTGGTGCTAGCGGTGAAACACTGAATGTAGGAACGACGCTGGTAAAGACTGACAGCTGCGCAGCAGCGACCACCGGCAAGCCGTTTACATGCACAGCAAGTGTTACAGGAGGAACACCTCCTTACCTTATCAAATGGACAATCCCTGCGGGCTGCACAGCGTCCGGCACAACCGGCACCACTATCACAGTTACATGCAGTGTGAAAGGCACTTACACGATAAGCGATAACGCAACAGACTCTTCCACTCCAACTCACTTCACAGTATTCGCAAGCACTAATGTAGTTGTGACCCCCCAGCCCCTGGTTGTCACAGTAACATGTGACTCAGGTGCTACCGCGGGTAAGCCGTTCAACTGCAATGTGTCCGCCTCGGGCGGTACTGGACCTTACACAGGTACAGGATCTCACTCTGTTACTGAGCCCACAAAAGGCTCGAAGACTGAAACGTTCACGGTTACCGATGCTAACAGCCTTTCCGCGACCGGATCAACAACCGTGAGTGTCGCACCTCAGCCTCTAGTCGTCAGCGTTACTTGTCCAACCTTCGGACTGACAGCAGGCAAGCCATTCAGCTGCAACGTTTCTGCAACTGGTGGCACTCAGCCATACACTGGAACCGGCACAATCAGCAGGACTGAGCCAACAAAGGGATCGAAGACTGAGACGTTCACCGTTACCGACTCGAACGGTGTCTCTGCCTCAGGGTCTGCCTCCGTCACTATTGCTCCACAGCCGCTAGTCGTAACGGTTAGTTGCGATACTGGTGCTACTGCTGGCAAGCCATTCGACTGCAGTGTGACCGCAACGGGCGGCACAACACCCTACTCTGGCACTGGAACATTCTCTGTGACCGAGCCAACCAAGGGCGTCAAGACGGAATCCTTCACAGTATCAGATGCTAACGTTGTGTCAGCTTCCGGTTCAGCAGTTGTCAATGTTGCTCCACAGCCTTTGATCGTCACTGTTTCTTGCGGTTCTGGCCAGACAGCAGGCAAGCCGTTCAATTGTACCGTTTCCGCGACAGGAGGCACCTCGCCTTACTCCGGAACCGGCAGCTTCTCAGTTACACAACCAGTGAAGGGAAGCTTTGATGAACAATTCACCGTTACCGACGCCAACGGTGTCAGCGCATCAGGCTCCACCAGCGTCACAGTTACTCCACAGCCACTAGTCGTCACCGTCAATTGTGGAATTGGACAGACCGCGGGCAAACCGTTCAGCTGCACTGTCTCCGCGACAGGCGGCACCGGTCCATACACCGGCACCGACACATTCTCAGTAACCCAACCCGTCAAGGGCACTTTCACAGAGAGCTTCAGCGTCACTGACGCAAACCACATCACGGCCTCGGGTTCAGCTAGTGTCACCGTTGCTCCTCAGCCACTAGTCGTAACCGTCACCTGCGGTTCTGCGAGCGCTGCCATAACAGCAGGCAAGCCGTTCAACTGTATTGTCTCTGCAACCGGTGGAACTGGACCATATTCGGGTACAGGCACATTCACGCTCACTGAGCAGGTCAAGGGTGCTTTCACTGAATCGTTCAGCGTCACTGATGCTAACGGCGTGACCGCGTCAGGCTCTGCAAGCGTCACTGTCGCTCCTCAGCCCCTAGTCGTAACAGTCACCTGCGGGTCCTCCACTGCTGCTATCACTGCAGGTAAGCCGTTCGACTGCACTGTTTCCGCTACAGGTGGTACTACTCCATACTCTGGCACAGGAACCT
>Ga0137384_10000432_pt1 | contig 31765 bp, 20 predicted proteins | sample SagtaG_2_FD_104922 | JGI IMG/M metagenome (GOLD analysis project Ga0137384, IMG submission 104922) | Vadose zone soil microbial communities from Sagehorn Ranch, Mendocino, California, USA - Sage2_R_60_16 metaG | ecosystem: Environmental > Terrestrial > Soil > Vadose zone | place: USA... | reverse complement strand
GTGGTCACTGAGGTCATGAGCACTGAGGTTATCCCGATCATCTGTGAATACGCGGACATGCTGCAGGTGGGGGCGCGTAATATGCAGAACTACGCTTTGCTGCGCCGGCTTGCCAAAGTCAAGAAGCCAATCCTGTTGAAACGCGGCCCCTCAGCCAGCATCAAAGAGTGGTTGCTGGCGGCGGAATATCTGCTTGCCGGAGGCAATTCCGACGTTGTTCTTTGCGAGCGAGGCATCAAGACTTTCGAAACGGAAATGAGAAATACGCTCGATTTGGCAGCGGTAGCATTGGTACGTGAACTCTCCCATTTGCCGGTGATCGTTGATCCGTCACACGGAACCGGGCGTCGGGATTTGATTCAGCCGGCCAGCAGGGCAGCTTTAGCAATTGGCGCGGATGGACTCATTATTGAAGTGCATCCGTGTCCGGAGCGAGCCTTGTCAGACGGCGCGCAATCACTCAACCTGGACGAGTTCTCCCACATGATGCACAACCTGGCTGCGCCGATGCGAACATTAGTGGCTACGGCGGTCCTGGTGTAAGTCCAGTATGCAAAGAGCGGACGAAACGGTCCCTCTACTATGTGTTGGGATTCGTTTCCCGGGTGGGGCGGACTCTTAACGAAACAGCTATCGCGGTCTCAAAATCTGGAGAGGTCCTATCATGGAAACGGTTTTAGAATTGTTGAATAAGCTGGCGGGCAAAGGCATTAAGTTGTCCGTTGAAGGAAATGAGCTAAATTGCTATGCGCAAAAAGGCTCGCTTACACAAGAAATCATAGATGGCATCGCGCAAAACAAGCCAAAAATCATCAATGCATTAAGAGGCTATGGCAACTTCCAGTCGGCATCAGCACCCGCAAATGCCAGGAACAAGGCAGAAAAGAACGGGGCCCCTCTGGATCTGGAGGCAGAGGCAGCTCTTGACCCTGACATTCGGCCATCAGCGGTCATTGATGGGGGTGTAGATTTCACCACTTCCAAGGCGATCCTCTTGACGGGTGCTTCGGGCTTTTTGGGGGCGTACTTGCTCCATGATCTGATCGCGACAACGGAGGCCTGGGTGTACTGTTTGGTTCGTTGTCGTTCGGAGAGCGACGGTCATGAAAGAATAAAGAACAATCTTCTCAAGTACGGTTTATGGAACGACATTTTCGCGTCGCGCATCGTGCCGGTGCCGGGAGATTTGGCGCGCCCGTTCCTGGGCGTCGGTGCTGAGACATTCGACGCCTTGTGCAACGAGATCGATACGATCTACCACAACGGGGCTGCGGTGAATTTCATCTATCCCTACGCTAACCTCAAGGACTCGAATGTGCGCGGAACTGAGGAAGTACTTCGGCTGGCGTGTCGAGTTCGAACAAAGCCGCTGCATTTTGTTTCGACAATTGGGGTTTACTCACCGCCGCCAGACCGCAATGCCAGAGTTCTCGAGTCGGATCCTCCCCACAACTGGCAGGCACTCACCGATGGCTATCGACAAAGTAAGTGGGTGGCGGAAAAAATCGTCACGATTGCCGCCGATCGGGGGCTGCCGGTCCGAATCTACAGACCCGGATTCGTGACCGGGGATACTACGACCGGAATCTGGAACACCGACGATTTTCTTCCCCGAATGCTCAAGGGATGTATTCAACTGGGAATTGCGCCCGATAGCGACGCAATAATTCAAATGGTCCCGGTGGACTATGTGAGCAAGGCAATTGTGCACTTGTCCCGTCAGCGAGAATTACCGGCAAATATCTTTCATATAGTGAGTCCTCACAATATTCCCACGAGAGAACTGGGGCATATCATGGGTTCGCTTGGCTATAAAATGACTGTGGTCCCCTACGCTGATTGGCGGAATGCGCTGTTCGAGGATGCGAAGACTTCATCGAAGAACGCGTTGTATCCGCTGTTATCGATGATTACCGAAGATCCCCTCCTGGAGCGGATGCCGATTTTTGATTGCCGCCATACGCTTGAAGGCTTAAGCGGGACACAGATCGTGTGCCCTGAAACCAATGCAGCTCTCATGGCAACATATCTAACGTACTACAAGAGGAGTGGTTTTCTGGATACATAGTGAGGTTTCCGCATCGCGATCAATGCACAACAAGGCCCGCGTACTCCGGGTGCTTCGCAATATATTCCTGGACGGTAGGACAGATAATGTCCACCTTGAGATTATTCTCACGGGCCCACTGAAGAGCGGTTTCTGACAAAGAGGAAGCGAGACCTTTACCCCGCAATTTTGCGGGAACCTCCGTGTGGATCAGGGTAAGCACATTTCCCGCCATGCTGTATTCAAGATAAGCTACATCGCCGTCGCGCTCCATTTCGAAACGGCCGAGGGTTACTTTCTCCTGGATACGCGGCTGACGGCCGAAAATCTTCCATGCGACCATGTTGATGTTTCGATCCCAGGTAATTTGAGCTGAAGCCCTGTATCACAGCAGGGCCTCCTCGTCTGAGCAACCCACGTCCGCCACCCAGAGCAAGGGTACTACTCCTTGTCCAGGTACTCGCCCGGTACGTCGTCCTCGGCTACCTCATGCGTGCGGACTCCCCTCTCATCGAAGTCCCCCGCGTCTTCGACACCTTTTACTGCATCGGCCTCAAACGCGTTTCCTTCCTCAAGCAACTCGTCCACGCTTTCCGAATCTGCTCCTGCGATGTTAGACAGTCCCTGTAAATCTCCCGATTGGCCGCCCGAACGCGATCGCCGTCCCTCCCGCCGGAATGAGGCTGTATCAACGCCTCGACTCTCCTCCCGGACCTTTTTGGTGCGTGCTCTCACCGTCTTTCGGCTGATTGCCCTCTTCCCGACCACCTTTGTTTTTGTCTCTTTTTTCCGGGTTTGTCTGTTCGTTGATTTCTTTTTAGGAATTGCCCTTTTTTTACCAGCCAGTCTTTTCGCTGCCGTTACCCGCTTGCCGGTAGTTTTCTTCGACTTCGTCTGTTTCTTCTTGGTCCTCTTTTGGGGAGTCATATTCGTCAGTCTACCACCGGCACATACAGTGGACGAAGGCGCACCAGCCGCAAATTTCGATGGCCATTGAAACGACCTCTGCTCGAGTCCGGCCCTTTGACTTCGCAACGATCAAGTGATGCACGACTGGCGGCGCAGCCAGCCGCGTCATGCGCGTTGATCTCTTGCACAGATTCAGCGATGTTTGATGAAATCGCCGGATTGCAGTTCGGCCATGGCTTGACGCAGCTGTTCTTGCGTTTTCATCACGATGGGGCCGTACCATGCCACCGGTTCTTCGATCGGCTTACCCGATACCAATCGGAAACGAATTTCCGCATCGCCGGCCTGGACCGTGATCTCGTCGCCGCGATCGAAAAGCACCAACGAGTGATTGCTCACGTCGTAGACAGGCCCGGCGTCAGGTGCATCGGCCTGTTCGGTAAGGACCGCTCGGGGTTCCGAAGAATCGCGGAAGGTACCAAGGCCCGCGAACACATAAGCGAAGGCATTGCGCGTAGTTTCGATTTTAATGCGCTTTCGCTGGCCCGGAGCGACCGAGATATCCAGGTAATTCGGATCAGCAGCTACTCCTTCCACCGGTCCCTTCTTACCCCAAAATTCGCCGCAGATGACGCGCGCGCATGTGCCGTCATCATCCGTGACTTCGGGGATCGCACTGGCAGGAATGTCCTGATAGCGCGGATCGGTCATCTTCAGCGACGAGGGCAGATTGGCCCACAACTGGAACCCGTGCATCCGGCCCAGGGTGTCCCCCTTTGGCATTTCCTGGTGGAGGATTCCGCTGCCCGCTGTCATCCATTGCACGTCGCCGGCAGTCATTTTGCCCTTGTTGCCGAGACTGTCACCGTGCTCGACCGAACCCGCAAGCACGTAGGTGATCGTTTCGATCCCTCGGTGCGGATGCCAGGGAAATCCTGCCAGATAATCTTGCGGATTGTCATTACGAAAATCATCCAGCAGCAGGAAGGGATCGAAATCCTTCGTTTTGCCGAACCCGAAGGCCCGTTGCAGCTTTACGCCCGCACCCTCGAGAGTGGGCGTGGTTTGAATAATCTGTCGAACAGGGCGGAGCGACATAAATCCTCTTTTCTACGCCAGGCATGTCTTAGATGCTTATCTGCCGCGGAGGATTCAACCACAGAATTCGGCTTCACTGCTTGAAGGAACGGCGAGGGGTAGAACAACAGAATGTGAATCTGCGTCTATGCCCGGCGGAAGATAGACCAGCCTCACATCAAATCGGAATCTGAAAATTCTTGCAGATGCTCATTGGGTTCTAAGTCTCAGGCCAATTCCCCTAACTCCTGACTTGTATTGCTGCGAGTGTATGTGTCTTGCTAGTGCTTTCAACTGAGAGAGCGCGAACCAAAAATTGGCCACCCTAATCTGATTTTCTCCACTCATGTGCTTGACCATGAAATCGGGCCCGCCACCGGCCACGGCCACTAAGAAAGCGTCCATTTGTCAGGGCAGGAAAAACCAAAGTAATGACCAGGCTTATGGGCTATCGGGTTATATTTCTAATAGGGATATAGGCAAAACTATTCCCTCGGCGGACTTGCGACATTAACTGATGGAGCAGAGAGTTGCCGGGTTTTGGGTCAAATTCATTTGGGACGGAGTATCGATGGAAGCGCTGCACAATTCTCCTGCTTCCGACAACAACCAGAAGGCCAACGCCAGCCCCAAAAGCCGATATGAGATCAAGTCGGAGCTGGGACGCGGCGCTGTGGGAATTGTGTATAAGGCCCATGACCGGCTGATTGGCCGTACGGTAGCGCTGAAGACCATCGCCGTCGATAAGAGCGATCAGGACCACGCTGGACAAGCGGAACGTCTGGTACAAGAGGCCAAAGCTGCCGGCAGTCTCGACCATCCAAACATCATTACCATCTATGACGTTGTCCTGGAACAGGACGTTGTCTATCTGAGCATGCAATTTGTGGAAGGCTCAACTCTTGCGGCGTTGCTTGAGAGCGGTTCGCCTCCGCGTCTTTCCGAATTGCTGTCCTATGCGGACCAGATCTGCCGCGCGGTTGGCTTTGCCCACCAGCGAGGCGTGGTCCATCGTGATTTGAAGCCTTCCAACCTGATGCTTACGAGCCAGGACATTATTAAGGTCCTTGATTTCGGCATTGCCCAACTGGGTGATTGCGGAGCGGCCCAGGCTGGCCCAATTGCAGGCACGCCGAGTTACATGGCCCCGGAACAACTGACAGGCAAAGAAACAGACCACCGCCTGGATATTTTTACTTTAGGCGCTGTTTTCTACGAACTCTTTACCGGCAAAAAGCCGTTCAGCGGCGATCTGGCAGCTGTCATTCGCAAGGTGGTGAATGAAGACCCGGTTGCTCCTTGCGTCATCAATCCGTCTCTGCCAAAGGGCGTCGAGGCGATCATCCTGCGTGCGCTTGCAAAAGATCCTCTGCGGCGCTTCCAGGATTGTGAAGCGATGGCAGCGGCGTTTCGCAAGCAAGCCAAGCTGTTGGAGGCTGCTCCTGAGATCCGAGTGGCCGTGACCAAGAAAACGGCTTCTGCAATTCCGCCAGCCGGAACGCCAGTCTCAGCCAAGCCGGTTGTTGCAGCAACGGTAGCTCCAGCGCCTGTCGCCCAGCCCGTTCAAGCCAGTGCGCCGATAAAGTCGGCTGCGGGCGCAGCAAGATACTGGAAACTTGGCGTGGCTGTTCTTGTCGGCATCATTGCTGTTGGCACGTTGACAAATATGTTGCGACATCGACAAACGAAAACCTCCCAGCAGGACACGCAGGTTCAGCCGGAGCAAGTGGCAGCGCCAGCACCAACACCAGCTCCAGCAGCCGAGAGCACACCGGCTCCTGATCTTACGGAGGAACCTGTGATCGTGATCAGCGCCCAACCGAAGGGAGGCAAGAAACCCAGGAATGCCGCTGCGGCTCCTGTTCAAGGAGAGATGGTAATTTCGTCGGTGCCGGCAGGCGCCACGGTTGAAATTGAAGGACGCGCGGGATCTTTCTGGAAAACCCCTCAGACCATCGGCTCGCTGGTACCGGGAGTCTACAAAGTTACGCTGCACAAGACCGGCTACGCTCCAGAAGCACGCGTAATTCAGGTTTCCAGCGGAAGTCGCGCGACGTTGGATGTGAGATTGGTCCCCACGCAGGGATTCGTGACCGTAAGCAGTGTTCCCGATGGGGCCCAGATTTTGATTAACGGGAAGGACACAGGCAAGGTAACTCCGGCGGATTTTACCCTGGAGCCAGCGTTGCAGAACATCGTGGTTCGCAAAGACGGCTACCTTGATGCTGGGAGCGCGATTAATCTTACCGCGGGACAGGCCACAAGTTTTGCTCCCAGTTTGAAGCCTGCTGGCCGAACCGACAACATCAAGGCGCTGGGCGGTCTTTCTAAAGTATTTGGCGGCGGCGTTGCCCAGGGCATGGGCCAGATTGAGATTAAGACGCAACCCAAGGGCTCGCAAATTACCATCAACGGTAAGCCTTTCGCCAAGACCACGCCGGTAGTCATCCAGGTAGAGGCAGGAAATTATGAGATTGGCCTGCAGAAAGACGGCTACAAATCCGTGGTCAAGAGCATGACAGTGAATAACCAGGACAAGCTGAAGATTGACGCAACACTTTCAAAATAGCCAGCCGAAAAATATCCTCAATTCTCTCAACCCTTCCGTGCACGCGCCCGGACTGCAATCCGGGCGCGTCGCAAAGAAGGCTGTGTCTATTTGTTTCCCTGGCCGCATACGTGGATGTTCGGTGACAGGTCGAATGGCACAACCGCGCCAGCGGTTACCTGAACAGCGCGGATCTTGCCTCCGAACTTGCCCAACCCATTGGCATCGATGGCTATGGTCTCCGCCGGGGCCTGCACCAGAACAATCGGCCCGGCAACATGCATCTCCACGCACAGATTTTGTCCTGAAGGAGCGGCAAACTGCACGTCGTATTCGAACGTCGCACCCTGATTGCTGTGCAGTTGCGACCGGTCCAGGTACGCGCGCACGATCTTGAATACGCCGCCCTGGAATTGATGGATCTGGCCGTCGGCCCCTGTGTAAGAGAGTTGCGCCGGACCAGGTTTCAGATCGTTAGGAGTCTTGAACGCGCTGATTACCTGCTGGCCGTTCGGACTCCAGGCCTGTACCGCGGGCAGCAGCCATGTACGACCGGCCTGCGAGATCTTGGGATCTTTTACCAAGCCAGTCACGCTGACTTTCTGGCTCGGCTGGAAAAAGTCCGGAGGTTTGTTAGGCAAGCTTGGTAAAGCTGGGACGGCCTGTACCGGAACCCTCCCGCCTCCCGGCAAGTTTACGTTCAATTGTGGCGCAGTAGGCAGCATGCACAGCGCGAAGCGGCCATTGGCGTCAGTGGTCACCTGAGGTCCGCCACCGGGGCCAGCGGCAGGCGCTCCAGCCTGGTTCATCGCACCTGGTTGATTTAGAGTTGGGGTAGTAGCGAGCAGAGCGGGATCGCCGCCTGCCTTACGCAGTAGAGTCGCGCAATCCACGGGCGGCCCCGCAGGTACCGGTGGAGGCGTCTGTTTCTGCGGCTGGCAGTTAGGGTCATTCGCTGCTTTGCCTGCCGCGCAGGGTAACGGATCGCCGATGACTTCTCCACTCAGTGTTGCAGGGATGCCACCAGCAATCTCCACCGGCGTGTTGGGCACAGGCTGATCGTCCGGCCCGATGACAACTCCCGTCAGCAATCCACCCTGGAAAGCTCCGTCTGGAACAAGGACCACAGAGTTCGGTGGTGCAACATGCGGCGTGGGCTGGCTCGGCGTCTTGTTGCAGTCTTTGGGCGACGCTTCAACCTTGAGTACATCGCTGACCGAGCTGGAGTGGTCCATGTCGCCTTGCCAGATCGCACGCACCAGCCATTCGCCGCTGGTTGAAGCCGGCAGCGCATCTTCAAAGTTGCTGGCAGAGTCGGTGTGGACCAGATGAGTCGTGGTTGCGCCACCACCGGGCGGCGTGTAATCGATGGCGATCACCGTGTTCGCGTGAACAGGATCCAGGTGCCCTTTCACATGGATGCTTCCCGGTAACACGGCCACTGTGGGCCGTGCGTCCGGACACTTGTATTCCGCGGTGATGGTGAGCGTCGAAGGATCAACAGTCTGTATAGCTTCCACCACGCCCGCTACCTGGTGCCATCCGTAGTGGCGATACGCCGGTGAAGTCGGCCGCACCATCTTGTTGAGCATTTCTTCCTGGTCAAACGCGGTCACGCGCAGGAAGAAAGTCCTGGCCACCGGAGTGCCCGGTGGCACTTGCACCTTCACCAGAACTTTCCGTATTTCTTCCGGCGCAAGCACCAACTCGGTCTCTCCACCAGCAACCTCATAGTGCCAGTCGGGCGGCATCTCCGACTTGATCCGCAACTGGAAGTGACGGGGATAGCCAGAAGAAGGCGGCGGCGCGGCGGTGAATTGATGATGGGCCATCTGGTGGTTGAATAGATAGAAGTCGCGATCAGGAACATGGAAGTCGTGCGTGATCGGATCGCGCACGGCTTCAAAGTGGTCGAAGTTTTCCTGCTCGCCGTCGCCATCCTGGTTGGAGAGGATCACTTCCCCGGCGACGCCATCGATCTTGATCTGCACGCAGGTATGGAAGTTGAAGTGACCATCGTGAATCTGTGCCTCGGTCAGCGTGACGTGCGGGGTCCAGTTCGCGAAGACGTCCTGCGACGCGCCCGGGGCCAGCGTGGGAATGGTTGCGGAGCCAACTTCGATCCAGCTTGTAGCATCGCGTACACCTACGCCCGGTGGATCAGTTACCAGAAAATGCACATTCGCGTTGATTGCTGTGGCGTCCCCGCCATTGCGGACGTGCGCGTAAATGCGGTTTTCATGGTTGGCGCACGGATCGTCACCGTTGCCGATCACAGTCCCGTCAGGTCGGCGGCCGTAACGCAGACCAGCCGCGCCAACAGCCGACTCATAGCCATTGCATGAACTGTCCACCCAGATATCCACTGTCTCATAGGTGTTCATGGGCGCGGTGAGCCAGGGATAGATGAAAACATCGGGATGTCCGGGCGCGACGCCGCGAGTTACGGTTACGCCGTAGCCATCGCCAACACGATCGAGCACGTGCACGGTGATGTTGTTGGCGGTGTCATGCCACGTATTGCCGGGATGAAACAGGGGGAAGGGCCAACAGTAATCGGGCTGATCGCCGGCCTTAGCTGCCGTGTGGCAGTCAGGGATGCGGGGGTCGGTGTTGGTGCTGATGCAGCCACCGGACACGGTAGTGTCGCAGGACCAGATGTTCTTGACCGGAGGATTGCGGCTTTCCACCACGTCCTGGATCTGAATACCTTCATCGTAAAGCCCGGGGACAACGTTGTGCGTGTCCGCGCCCACGCGCACACGCGAGTCGATCATGTAATAGTGATCGCCGCCCAGTGGCAGCTTGATGCCGCGATAGGCCACGGTGGACCCAGGGCTGGACTTGGAAACAGGCTCCAGCACATATGTTCCCCCGGCGCTTCCCGAGGTCGGCCTTGGGATTGTCAGTGTCTTGGAAGCGGGCAGCCACTCGGGAAATGATGTGCGCGAGGTATCACTAACCACGGGATTCCCGGAGCGGGAATACACGCTTTCGCCACACGGATAGCAACTGTCCATGAGATCGTACCCGCTGGCGTAGCCGGAGGGATGATCAAACAAGTCATGTCCTTCGAGTTGCAGCGTGTGGCCCAGTTCGTGACCCCAGCCGCCCCACCATACGCCGGATGCCTGCGCGTTGATCAACACAGGATCGCTGACGGCGCACTCAGTATCTGAAACCTTGTGCATGGTCCGGTGCACGTGCGTCGTGTTTACGCCGACATCCGAGCCGCCCGTCCAATTGGCATAGTTATCATGCGTGCCGCACGGACTCAGGGCCACGATGGCCTTCACGTCGGTAAAGTCCGCGCCGGCAACGGCTGCCGCCTCGGCGGCATCGCGGAACAGGTCGTCATTCAGGCAGTACCGGTTCACGTCGTCAGAAACGGGGCAGGCGGTCCAGTAATGCGCCACGTTGTTGGTGAGCGTTACGTCCTTCCAACTCACCTGCATATCGAGAGCGCCATAAGAGAGTTCGCTAAAAAAGTTGTGAATCTCCACCACGGCCTGGTCCATCTGCGCGTTGGTGTACGTGTGGCCTGCGGGTGAATCCGTATACCGTACCCGGACAATCTCCACCTTATAAACGCCGGTGACCGGGCCAGAAGCAAACATCGTGGCCGGCCAGACAAGGCAGAGGACAACGAGGGAAACGAGCAAATAGCGGGCGCTCCTGCACATGGTGTTCCTCTCTTTTTGCGGGAAGGTGCTATATTGCGCCCAGTGTGCCGGACACGTCAAGCGAAAGATCGTCGGGGATGTCATCATGATGGCTTAGACCCTGAGGTTGGGCTGGCGGTTCAAATGTGGATTAAAAAGGGTTTATGTGATGTCGAAGACCGTCGACACAGGTTCTTACCCCGGCAGTTCCTGCAGGGCTATTTTTGGTCGCGCCTGGCGGCGCTGGAATATTGTTGGAGTTTTAGGAAATTCGCCACTTGTCCTTTGTGTTCTTAGACGTGCGACACAGCGTCAGACTCGATGCCGTGATCCACGTTCCACGGTTGCGCACTCATCCCGTGTAATTCCTTATCTTCTTGCTCTCCGTGCGTGTCCGCCTCCACTTTAAACAAACCCACAACTTCCTGGAGGTTCTGGGCCAAGCTGGTTACGTCGCGGCAGGCTCTGGCTGATTCCTGGGCGCCTTGCGCGGTCGCAGCGGTGATCTCGGAGATTTTTTCGATGTTCTGGTTGACTGCTTCGGCGGAGGTGGATTGCTCGTTGGCCGCGGATGCTATTTGCGTCACCATATTGCCCAACTGCTCCGCGGACTGGATGATTTCCTGTAACAAGATGCCTGCCTGCGCGGTTGTTTTTACGCCTGCTTCCACCTGTACGATACCGGACTCCATGGCTGTTACGGCGCTGCTTGTCTCGTTCTGAATGGCGAGGATCACGGTAGTGATCTCCTGGGTGGCTTGCGAGGTTTGTTTTGCCAGTTTGCGCACCTCGTCGGCTACTACGGCAAATCCTCTGCCTAGTTCGCCAGCCCTTGCCGCTTCGATGGTAGCGTTGAGTGCGAGCAGGTTTGTCTGCTTAGCGATCCCGCCAATCATCGCGATGATTTCCCCGATCTGATTTGAGCGCTGCCCCAGACCTTCGAGTTTCTTGGCGGTCTCGGTAACCGAACTTGAGATTTCCCGCATCTTGAGCACGGTTTCATCCACAATTTTTCCGCCCTTGCGGGCCACGTCAGAAGCTTGCTGCGCCGCGTCGGCAGCTTTGGCTGAATTTTCAGAGATCTGTCCCACCGCGGAAGACATATGTTGCATGGCCATGGCCACGTGCTGAGTTTGGTCCGTCTGGTCCTTTGCTCCCCTGGCCTGGTCGTTGGATGCAGCTGAAATCTGTTCCATGGCCGAAGCAAGATGTTGCGTGTTGCCGGCCACCTGCGAGATTGCTCCCTGGAGCTTGTCCATAAACTGGTTGAACCACTGCGCCAACTCCCCCAGTTCGCCTATGGCATTGGCTTCCAAACGCTTCGTGAGGTCGCCCTCTCCCTGAGCAACGTCCTTGATCCTCTCCACAGCCTTGTTCAAAGCTTCAGCTACACCGCGCACCAGCGCGAGTCCATAAAGGACAAGCAGCACAACGCCGCCTGCCACCAGGAGATAAATGACACACTGCGTCAGGTTGGTGCGAAAGCGCGCCGTTGCCGCGGCTTTGTCGATCTCCTGCGCTGTTTTGTCCTGGTATCTCTGGATGCTGCCCAGCAATTTTGCAAACGCCGGGTTCGAGTTTTCCACGATCGCCTGGTGGGACTCAGCGTTGCGGGCGTGCAGCAGAAGGTCTTTCACATGCTCGTCAGCCTGAACGAGTCCTTCAAAAGAACTGTTGATTTCGGCGTCGTTTCCTGTGAGGTCCTTGATTCTTGTCCGGGCCGTATTACGCAGGGCCTCGCTTTTGGTCATCAGCGATTCGATTGCGTCCGGATCGCTGGACTGGACCATGGACTGCGTCAAGCTTTGTTCTTTCACGAAAAGGTCCAGGAGTTCGAAAGAGCCCCGGGATTTGGCTTTGCTGGTCGCAGCCAGGTCCCGGGCCGATCCCGTGATCAGCCACAGGAGAATAGACAAGCCCAAGGCCACCCCAGCAGTGATTGCAACTGATGCAACGAGCACCGAGGACATGCGACGTGCTATGCCGGCATTTTTCATCGAGGAATCCTTTTTACGACGGCCATGTGCGGCGCGCGCCCGACGCGGCCCACAAGTGGCTTGTTAGCGAAGCTTGTCAACACGCAAACCAAAAACGATCGATCCGATCGCTTTGCCGCCGTCCATCACCGGCAATCCCACCTGGATCTCGACTACACCCGTTGATTCATCCATCTTGGGAGTGCCAATAAAGGTGCGCCCGGACATTGGCACTTCATGTTTTGGCATGCCTTTGTGTGTCCAATATGTGGTTTTGGAGGCGAAGCCGACCTTGTCGCCGGTGGTCCCAGAAACAAAGACCTCGGCAATCACGTCATCAGTCTTTGTTTTCAAAAATACAGACAAAGGGGTCTTGGCCACAGTCCGAACAAAGGGATCTAAGAGGGAGAGGCCCGCCCATTTTTCGTTGGTCATGGAAGCGGCATCGCTCGACGGCGGAGTCGCATTGTGCGCTTTCACTGCGCTAACTACTTGCGGATCGGCGCTGATTGCCTGAAGCAGTTTGATCTGAGCATCTAGTTTGGCCTTGATTTCCGCTGGGGCCTGGGCCATGCCAGAAACCGCCAGGACGGCAACCATCGCCGCGAACATTAAGGTTTTCTTTAGAATCATCATCTTGATTTTTTGCCCTTCTTTAATCTTGAGTCCAACATCATCCGAAAGCTGAAAGACTTGCCTTGATGCTTTATTGGAAGTCTCTGAGTTTCCATTTCCTGTGATGCTGCTCATACCGCGCGTGAGAGAGCAGCGTGGCATATCACCAGTCGGGTGATCGGCAGGGGCCAGGCAAAACTTTAGGCGGCGGAGCAACTCTTTGAAGGCCGAATCAGAATATTGTGGGCAAAATGGTGATATGGTCTGGTACTGCTGGATGCAGACTTTAGTTCGCGGCTGGTTTTTTGCCCAGGAAACGCGAAGAGGCAGAGACGGCATGACCATCGCGGCACGGAAGCGGGCCAGGTTGAGTGCATTCCGGGCCCGCCGCTCGGGGAAGATCAGAACGGGGTGGGGCTAACGGAGATATCGCCAACTACCAGCGGCCCCGTCCCATACGCCACTCGGGTGCCTGACTTATCGAATACCAGAAAGCCAATAATATCCGGCGTGCTTGGGGCAAGGGGACTACTGGTCCCATTGTCGGCCAGCATCATCCAATAACGGCAACCGACAACACTACCGCTGGGTACTTCACAACGGCCTGACAGAAATGCCGTCGGCGAGATTTTGCCGGTGACCGTCATCTGGTCCACTGTGGTTGCGCTGAAAATGCCGACCAGGGTCGAATCATTCATCGCTACGTTTACGTTCAGGACCCCGAGGACTGGGTAACCGGTGACGGGATCGCAGGAAACCTTGATCTCAATCTTGAAAGATCCGCGGCTGATAATGTTGACTGCACCCCCGCCAGATATTGCTCCGGGAACGTTGCACACCTGTAATGTAGGTATTTGTGGCTGCTGGGCGAGCGCGGGTCGTGCGGTAACGAGCGTGAGGGCGGTAGCGAGGGTAAGCGTCGATAGAATGATGCGTTTCATATCTTTCCTTTCGTGATTCCAAAGTAGGTTTGCGCCGTACAAATCAAAAGGCAGGCTGAGGTCGAACTATCTCGTTCTCTTACGAGCGGCGGAGAGCCGAGCAGTCAGTATGTTGCTCTGGTAGGTAGTGACGGTCATTTTGCAATCGTTACAAAGAAAAACATCTGTGCCAGAATTCATCTGTGTTTTTGCAAAAATGGATCGCCCTCAGAGGCAGCAGGTAATGTCCACGCGGCGCAGGCAATTACCGTAGAATTTTGTGCTAAATGAATTTCTTGGAGTTTCCAATGATCAAAACGGACAGTCCCTCCGTGTCTGCTCCAGTTCTGACGCAAGCGGCCTTGCCGGTGCGGCCCAGAATCCAGACTGTCGATGCGGTACGTGGCGCCATCATCATCATTATGGCCATCGATCATGTGCGCGATTTTATCAGCGCAGCCGCTATGTCTTTTTCGCCCACAGACTTGACGCACACCACCACGGCCCTCTTCTTTACACGCTGGATCACCCATTTCTGCGCTCCTGTATTCGCGTTTACGGCGGGGATTGGAATATTTCTTTGGCTGGGCAGAAGCAGGACGAAGGCCCAACTTTCGCGCTTCCTGCTGACGCGCGGTTTATGGCTCGTGTTTCTTGAGTTGACGATCATCCGTTTCATCATGTTCTTCGACATGAAGTTCGGCAACACGCTCATTATCCTTTCCGTGATCTGGATGCTGGGCCTCTGCATGGTAGTGCTGGCAGGCCTGGTCCATCTGCCTACGCGCGTGCTGGCCGTCCTGAGTATCGTTACGATTGCAGGGCACAACCTTCTTGATCGTATTCCTGACACGCGGTTCGGCTCCGCGGCGTGGGTCTGGGACATCTTTCATCGGCAAGCGGTTTTCCGGTTTCACGACGCCAGCATCCTTGTCGCTTATCCGCTGGTACCCTGGGTGGCCGTGATGGCCGCGGGCTATTGCTTTGCGCGGGTATTCCAGTGGGAGCCGGAGCGACGGCAGCGCTTGATGCTGAGGCTCGGGATGGCGCTGACCCTGTCGTTCGTCTTGCTTAGGGCCGTGAACATCTATGGCGATCCGTTCCGCTGGTCGGTGCAAGGCTCCAGGCTTTTCACCGTGCTCTCATTTTTGAACTGTTCAAAATATCCGCCGTCGCTGTTGTTTCTTTTGATGACTCTCGGGCCGGCCCTGGTAGTCATGTCATGGCTGGATCGGAAGCATCTTTCTGAAGCCAATCCTGTGATCGTGTTCGGACGTGTACCGTTCTTCTTTTTTGTTGCCCACTTGGCGCTGATTCATGCGCTGGCCATCATCCTTGGGTTCGTTCGGTATGGAAAAGCAAATTTCCTGTTGCTGCCCGCACCATCGATGGGCGGCATGCGCAAGACATTTCCGCCAGATTACGGTTACAACCTGTGGGTGGTGTTCGCCGTCTGGATTGCCGTGATCGTGATCTTGTATCCCGTGTGCCGCTGGTTTGCCCAACTGAAACAGCGCCGGCGGGACTGGTGGTTGAGTTATTTGTGATGTGGGAATCGTGTTTTCTTAGCTAGCGTAGTGCGTCACAAGGATTGAACGTCAGGAAGTATGAATGGCTACAAGAACAAAACTCTCAAGGTCGATGACAGTAGCTCAATTCGACAATGGCTACTGGTATGCCACTGAGATTAAGCATTTTGCTAAGGCAATCGGAATTCCGTCGGCAAGTAAGCTGCGAAAAGACGAGCTTGAAAAAGCGATCAAACTGTTTTTGCAAACCAAAAGGGCCGAAAGTCCAACAAAGAGAATCCTCTCGAAATCAGGAATCAGAGACATTGAAAAGGGCTTGAGGCTCACGCTCCCTGTGGTTAATTACACCAGCAACAGGGAAAACCAAGGATTTCGTTGTGAGGGAAGCAAAAAAACTTGTGCGAGACTTAGAAAGAAAGTCAGGGGCACGCTATCGCCTCAATCGCTGGCGCGAAGAGCAACTTGCAGAGGGCGTCAGGATCACCTACGGAGACTTGGTGAAACAATACGTCACACTCAATCAGACAGAGGGGAGGTTCGCTCGTATCCCGTCAGGACGATACATCAACTTCCTCAGTGACTTTCTCTCATCAGAAAACGGGGCGACCAAAAACGAGGCACTTAGGGCGTGGAGGGAACTAAAGAACCTGGATGCTCCCAAGAATTATCAAGCGTGGAAACAACATCGTAGGCGGTGAATACTTGTGTTTAAACCCGATGCAATCAGCCCCGGCCCCGGAACTGGATGATCTTCCGGCGGTCGCGTTTCGACGGTCTGCTCGCAGGGATCGGTTCAAACTGCCGCGCTGCTTTGCGCTCCGCCACAACTTTCAGACGCAAGTCGCGGCTCGCCTCCGTTTCGCGGTAGAGCGTTTGCGCAACAGCAGCAGGGCCGCGGACCTCGCTGAGCAGCAGGACCTCGACTTGAAAATCGCCGCCGTCGTTGGTCACGCGCAGCATGTCGCCAATCCGCACCTCGCGTGCAGGTTTGGCCGGCTGCCCGTTGGATTGTATCCGTCCGAGGTCGCAGGACCGTGCAGCCAGTGCGCGCGTCTTGAAAAACCTGGCGGCCCAGAGCCATTTGTCCATTCGCACGGAAGTCATGGTTCTATTTTCCTACAAGAGATGTTGTTGCGCTAAGATTGACGGCAAAGAATCCGCCTTTCCTGCTGCATCTGAGGTGTTTCCCTTCAATCTGAACACCTTCCGTTGCTGAAATGCAGCGATTGAGCGTGGATATTGAGATGCTGTCGGCCTACAACTTCTGTCGGACGGAGTTAGCCCACTGTGATAAAACCTCTGTACCTGCTGGCGGACAGTCAGTTGCTGTTCTGGAAGGACCAGGGTTGCCTGTTTCTGTCGAAGATTCGGGAGCAGCTTGATTCGCCGGACCCCAGGGCGGCTTATGTCGGCGCGTCCAATGACGATAATCCGGAGTTCTATTCTTTGTTTCAAGCCGCCATGGAGGGAATCGAGATGCCCTCGTGCCGCATGATTCCCTCAAATCCTTCCGACGACGACAGAAAGTTCCTGATGGCCGCCGACCTGGTGCTCCTTGCCGGAGGCGATGTGGAGCAGGGCTGGAGTGTGTTCGAAAGAAACGGAATCAAAGAACTGATTACACAAAAGAGACATGACGGTGCAGTGCTGATAGGGGTTTCTGCCGGTGCCGTGCAGCTTGGCATGGGCGCACTACGGGAAGAAGCTACGATGAAAAAGGTCCCACTTTTCCAGTTTGCTCCGTTCTACGTGGGAGCGCACGACGAGGGAAATGAATGGTGGAACCTGCGGGCCCTGGTGAACCTGGCAGGTGATGGAGCTTTCGGCGTAGGCATCCCCGCCGGAGGAGGACTGATTTATGGTCCTGACGGCTTGCTCTCGCCAATTCGCAAAGGTCTGACCGAGTTTCGCCGGCAGGGCGACCAGATGATTGAGAATGTGTTGCTGCCGGAGACAACCAGTCCATAGCAAATGATGAATTCATTCCATCGTATCCAACAAGCTATTTGCAACCGTGTTTTGACGGCTATCCGAACGTCTTAATCTTTGACATAATCCTCGACGCAATCGTGCGCCGGATGCTCCCTCCGGTACAATAGCAAGTTTGCCTTATGCGCTACGGATTCGTCATTGACCAAGACCGATGTATTGGCTGTCACGCCTGCACCGTGGCGTGCAAAGAGGAGCACCAGGTCCCGCTGGGCGTATTTCGCACCTGGGTGAAATACATCGAAAAAGGCGAGTTCCCTGATACCAGCCGCTACTTCGGCGTGATGCGATGTAACCACTGTGACTCCGCCCCCTGCACCACGATCTGCCCCACCCACTCCCTTTTCCGCCGTCCCAATGGAATCATCGATTTTGATAATCAACTCTGCATCGGTTGCAAAAGCTGCATGCAGGCCTGCCCCTATGACGCTCTCTACATCGATCCCAACAGTAATACGGCAGCCAAATGCAATTTCTGCGCGCATCGAGTAGAGGCGAACATGGAGCCGGCGTGCGTGATCGTCTGCCCCACGCAGGCTATCATCGCGGGCGACCTGGACGATGCCGCAAGCAAGGCAAGCCGCATTGTCGCCGAGCAGAAGGTCTCCGTGCGCAAGCCGGAGAAAAATACGAAACCCAAGCTTTATTACATTGGCATTGAGAATGATTTGCTCGATCCCGCCCGCCTCACGCGCCAGAATACTTACGTGTTCGCCGAGCAGCGTGATGCACAAAGCAAGAGCACTGTGTTTGATCCGAAGTTGACGCGTGAAGTGTATGACGTGTCCCATCCCGCGCCCTGGGGATGGAAGATCGCCGCTTACCTGTGGACCAAATCGGTTGCCGCGGGTGTGATGATCGTGGCGGGTGTGATGCTCGGCATTTGGCCGCAGGCCCAGCTCCCGGTTTTGAATGAGGCGAGCCCCGCGATTGTGCTGGTGGCCCTGGCGTTGACCATGGCGCTGCTGGTCTTTGACCTGAAGCGGCCTGATCGTTTTTTTTATCTTCTGTTCAAATCAAATTTCCGTTCCTGGCTAGTGTTGGGCGCATACATATTGATGGCTGCGGGAATTCTCACAACGGTATGGCTGTTTTGCGGAGTCTTTCTGCAAAGTGTTCCTCCGGCCATCGGCTGGTGTGCCGTCATGCTGGGTGTCGCCTGCGCCGGTTACTCAGCTTTTTTATTTGCCCAGGCCAAAGGTCGCGATTTGTGGCAAGGCACAACGCTTTTCTTCGTACATTTGGTCGTGCAAGCGTGCGCGGCTGGTGCGGCATTCTTTGTGTTGGTAAGTGTCTGGTGCAACTTTGACCAATGGAGAGTCGCCGGTTTGGTCTTTGTCGCCTTGCCTGCACTCGTGGTCTCGATGTCGGTGGCGCTGGTCATGAACTTGTCCGAAGTTTTCCGTCCGCATGCCAGGCCGGACGCCAGGAGGGCCATCGTTAACATGCGCAGCGGACATTTGAAGTCCCGCTTCTGGGGGCTGGCCATTGGAGTTGGGTTGGTCCTGCCGCTGCTGCTCTATCTTGCCGCCATCATTTTTCAGACCGACAAATTTTATACAGCGATTGCGCTGCTGGCCCTGGCTGGACTCTGGTTCTTTGAAGACGTGTGGGTCCGAGCGGGGCAATCGGTTCCACTGAGTTGAATGAAACTGAGTTGATGAAAACTGGGTTGATGAAAACAATGAAGGACAATGTTCCTCTGAATCCCGCAGCGCTGGAGCTTGAACCGCCGCAAGGCGGATTGGCCAGCTTCCCTCCGACGGATCGCTGGGACGACTGGACCGAATACGACGCGGGCCAGTGGCCCAGAAAAGTGGAGAAGCACTATTCCCTGGTCCCGACCGTTTGCTTTAACTGTGAAGCTGGCTGCGGGCTGCTGGCCTATATTGATAAAGAGAAGCCGCGCATCCACAAATTTGAGGGTAATCCGGCGCATCCGGGTAGCCGCGGCCGCAACTGCGCGAAAGGCCCTGCGACCATCAATCAGGTAAACGACCCGGAGCGCATCCTTTATCCCTTGCGCCGGGCCGGTAAACGCGGAGAAGGGAAGTGGGAGCGCGTTACCTGGGATGAGGTCCTGGACGACCTGGGTGGACGCATCCGCGCGGCGCTTCAGGAAGGCCGCAAGAACGAGATCATGTATCACGTGGGCCGTCCGGGGCATGAACTGATCTACAACCAGCGTGTTCTTCATGCGTGGGGCATTGACGGTCATAACAGCCATACCAACGTCTGCTCCGCCGGCGCACGCACGGGCTATGCCTTCTGGCACGGACTGGACCGGCCTTCGCCGGACTACGCCAATGCACGTTTCATTCTGTTGCTGAGCTCTCATCTGGAAGCCGGACATTATTTCAATCCTCACGCCCAGCGCATCATCGATGGCAAAGCCAAAGGAGCCAGGATCTGCGTAGTGGATACACGCCTTTCCAATACCGCGTCCAAGGCGGACTACTGGCTGTCTCCGTGGCCGGGCAGTGAATCGGCCATGCTGTTGGCCATGTGCCGCGTGCTGCTCGAAGAGAACTTGTACGACCGAGAGTTTGTTCGGCGCTGGGTCAACTGGGAAGAGTATCTGCGCTGCGAATTTCCCAGCGAACCGCAGACCTTCGAACATTTTATTGAAGTCCTGAAGCGGACCTACTCCTCATTCACGCCGGAATTTGCGGCCAAAGAGTCCGGCGTGGATGCCGGTACCCTCGTCGAGGTAGCGCGTGAGGTTGGGCGCGCCGGCTCCGCCGTGGCGACGCACGTCTGGCGCAACGCCGCCGCCGGCAATCTTGGCGGATGGCAGGTGTCACGTGCTTTAGAGCTTCTTACCGTGCTGGTCGGCGCCGTAGGCACGCCCGGAGGAACCACGCCGAGCGGCTGGAACAAGTACATTCCCGCGCCGCCCATGATGCCGCCTTCGCCCAATGCCTGGAATGAGATGATGTGGTCCCGCGAATACCCACTGGCGTTCTTTGAGATGAGCTTCCTCTTGCCGCATTTTCTCAAGGAAGGCCGAGGCAAGCTGGCCGTTTATTTCACGCGCGTCTATAACCCGGTGTGGACCAATCCTGACGGGATGAGCTGGATTGAAGCGCTGACCGACGAAAGCAAAGTCGAGCGCCATGCCTGCCTTTCCCCCACATGGAGTGAGACTGCTTGGTTTTCCGATTACGTTCTCCCCATGGGCCACGCTTCTGAGCGGCATGACCTGATGAGCCAGGAGACCCACGCTGCGCGCTGGATCGGCTTCCGTCAACCTGTGCTGCGCGTCGCCCTGGAAAAGCAAGGAAAGCAATTCAACTCGACTTATGAGGCACACCGTGAGGCCGGCCTGGGAGAGGTCTGGGAGGAAGATGAGTTCTGGATCGAGCTGTCATGGCGCGTCGACCCCGACGGCTCTCTGGGAATCCGCAAGTATTTTGAGTCGCCTTATTCTCCGGGACAGAAGCTGAGAATAGGTGAATATTACCGGTGGATTTTTGAAAACAGCGTTCCCGGCTTGCCCCAGGCGGCGGCGAAAGAAGGTCTGACGCCATTGGATTATATGCGTAAATACGGCGCGTTCCTGGTGGAGGACAATGTTTATGGAACGCATGAGCGGCTATTAAAGGACAAAGAGCTGGAAGGCTCTGTGGTTGATCCCGTAACCGGAGTGATTGCGAAAAAAGGAGCGCCCGTCGGCGTAAAGATCGACGGCAAAGCCCATGCCGGGTTTCCTACGCCCTCACGCAAGCTGGAGTTTTATTCGCAAACATTGAAAGACTGGAAGTGGCCTGAATTCACTATTCCCACATACGTCAAGAGCCATGTACATCAGGACCACATCGATCCGGCCAAGGGAGAGATGTTGTTGCTTCCCACGTTTCGCCTGCCTACGCTGATTCACAGCCGCTCCGGCAACGCCAAATGGCTGTATGAAATTTCGCACAAGAACCCCGTGTGGCTGCACACGCGGGACGCCGAGCGCATGGGCGTGACCACCGGCGATCTGGTAAAACTCCAGACCGTGATTGGTTACTTTGTTGATAAGGTCTGGGTGACGGAGGGAATCCGCCCAGGTGTGGTGGCGTGCTCGCACCATCTCGGACGCTGGCGTTTGCAGGAAGACTTTGGCGGCGAGCGATGGTCGACCGCGTTGGTTGACTTAAAGCAGATCAAGCCCGGCCAGTGGATGATGCGCCAGATTCACGGGGTGCGTCCGTTCCCGAGCAATGATCCGGACTCAGCGCGCGTCCACTGGGAAGATGCAGGTGTGCATCAAAACCTGATCTTTCCCGTTCAGCCCGATCCGGTCAGCGGGCAGCACTGCTGGCACCAGAAAGTTACCATCACCGTGGCCGGAGCGGAAGACCGTTACGGTGACGTTTTTGTGGACACCAACAAAGCGCATGAAGAATACCTGCGCTGGAAGACCATGACGCGGCCGGCTCCTGGACCCGGCAATTTGCGTCGGCCGCTGTGGATACCAAGAGCGTACCGTCCAGCGCCTGAGGCGTTTTATATGGACTCGGACTCATCGAAGCGCAGTTAAGTCTTTCAGTTTCTTAAAGGCCGTCGCCACGCTGTTTCCAAAGTTACTCCGGGGCAGCTTTTGGCTACTATCCCTACTTTAAGCAATTCCCAAATCAGGAAACCGTTTTTAAGGTCGATTGTCCAATTTTTATTGAATCGATTACTTAAATTTCATTGAATCGATTCGCTAATTATATTAATCTTTTCGTCACCCCGTGGGGGCGGCGTACGGCGCTGCCTGGAAGCCCAAGACAATTTCATCTTCCTCATCTTCAGACGTTTGAGCTAACGCGGCTCCCGATGACTGAAGCAGGGCATCAACAATATTTGCCTTCCCTCCAGACGCCTTGCGACTGGAGCCCGACCAAGGAGGTCTTCGATGAAGAAACGGACTGTATTTGTTTTCGCTGTCGTAGTCACCATTTGTTTCGGAATGTCCCTTAAAGCTTCCGCGCAATCTGCTTGTGCCCCGCCGTGGCAGGTGGGTATACCTATTTCCGTGGGCGAAGTTCTTTCGTTCGGCGGGCATAACTGGAAAGCGATTCAGGGCGGATATACCTCGATTGATGGCTGGCAACCACCGAATGTGCCCGCGCTGTTTACCGATGCAGGACCTTGTAGTGGCGGAGGCGGCACTCCAACTCCGACGCCTACACCAGTACCGACTCCAACTCCCAATCCCACACCGACGCCTGGTGGCGGGGGCTCTTGCAATCCACTCTGGAGCGCCAGCACCACATACGCCGCACCCGGGACGAAGGTAAGCAGGAATGGCATCAACTACCAGAACGCCTTCTGGACAATGGGTGACGATCCGGCAACCCACAGCGGTCCTGCCGGCAGTGGCCAGCCGTGGATACCCACAGGATCATGCAGTGCGTGCACCACTTTGGCCAGCGCTCCGGGCAGGCCGACTGCTTCAGGGACTACCTTCAACAGCACGAATTTGAGTTGGCCGGCTGTTACCGCGCCCGCGAACTGCAGCATCACTGGTTATACGGTCCTGAAGAACGGCAGTCCTATCGGTACTGCGAGCGGCACCAGCTTTACTGCGAACGGGCTTACAGCGCAGAGCACGTTCAATTTCTCGGTGGAAGCCAATGATGGGGCTGGCTCCTCGGCGCCAAGCGCTTCAGTCTCTGTAACTACTCCGCAATGCACTGGGACTTGCGGGGGGGGCGGCGCCGTGACCCTGGCCGCCTACAAGGATGTAACGCTCAATGCCGATTTTAATACCGGCCTCCAGCGATCGGGGGTAACGGGTACGGTCCAACCGGTCACCAGCGCCATGCCGAACAAGACGCTGGTCTGGGCGTTTGCCACCGGCACCTGCGATTCAGAAACCTGGGCCGGCATCTCGCCCGCCATGGAAGCCACGAACGTTCAGGCCTTTGTCAATGCCGGCAAGAACTACATCATCAGCACCGGCGGCGCCAACGGCACCTTCGACTGCTCCAGTGGACAGGGGTTGATCAACTTCATCAACAGATATAACTCACCGAACCTGGTCGGCATCGACTTCGACATGGAAGGCGGCCAGTCCCAACAGCTTATTGACAATGTGATCAATGCAACGATAGCGGCGGAGAAGCAGTTTCCCAACCTGCAGTTCAGCTTCACCATCCAATCGCTCGGCACTACCGCAGCCAATCCGATTACGGGCGGAAGTGTGGGCACGACGGTGGTCAAGGAGATCAAGCGCCTGGGACTGGGAGGCAAATACGTCATTAACCTGATGACGTTTGACTACGGCTCGACCAACGTGAATAACTGCGTGGTGGCGAACAACCTCTGCGATATGGGGCAATCCGCGATTGCCGCTGCGCAGGCGCTCAACCAGCAGTCCGGCATTCCCTTTAACCACATTGGAGTCACTATGATGATCGGGCGGGCCGATACCCAGGACGAAGTCACCAGCCAGCACGACATCGACACAATTGACGCGTTCGTTCTATCTAATGGCCTGCCGTTTATCGGTTTCTGGTCGTTCGATCGCGATACACCCGGAGGCGGCGGCAGCAGCAGCAGTGGTACCAACGTGCCGGCTCTTGCCTACACCCATGAGTTCATGAACAGTTTGGGCGTGCAATAACCAAGAACAACGATGGCGTCAGCGGAAAATCACTCGCCGACGCCATTCCTAACCCTTAGAGCCGGTCTGGATAAGCATTCGGGCCGGCTCTATCTTTTGTGCAGCTGCGCCCCAAACCAGGCTATTTTTGTGATTATTGCAGTGCCACCGGAGCGTCGCACTCGACGGGAAGGGCCGCTTGCTGCCAGCCATCGAAGCCGCCGGCCACGTTGATTACGTTCTGAAATCCGGCCCGTTGCAGCAGGCTGCACGCGATCATGCTGCGGTATCCGCTCTTGCAATGGACAGCAAGCGGCGCCGCTGGGTCGATCTCCGGCGAAGATATTCTGAAATTATCCAGCGGCCACCACGCCGCGTTTGCGATATGGCCTGCATTCCACTCGGGTTCACGACGCACATCAAGCACCTGAATCGGTCCAGCCGACAAGCGCTCCTGCAACTCCTGCACGGAAATTTGCGGCGTCACTGCCAAAGCAAATCCAGCGCTTTTCCATCCAGCTATGCCGTCTTTCAGGAATCCGCGCGTGTCTTCGATCCCGACCCTTGTCAGCCGCATGCGCGCTTCAGTGTATTGCTCAGGTGTATCCGCGATCAGCACCGGGCGTGAAGCCAAACCCAGCAAGGTTGCCGCCCAGGAGGCGAACTGTCCTGACAACGCGATGTTGACCGAACCAGGAACATGACCGGCGACAAAATCCGCGTTGGGGCGTACGTCCAGCGCCATGATTCCCAGCTCCAGCATTGATTTCAATTCCGCCGGCGCGATCGCCACAGGTTCGGGCAACTCGGCGAGCGCAGGAGCGCCGCCGCGATTAATCTCGGCGTCCTGCGAGAAATATTCAGGGCGTGTAGGCAGGTTCGCAGTCAACTGCTGGATAAATTCCTCACGGTTATGAAACTGCAACGCGTAATTGGTAAGCCGTTCCGTGCCGATGGTGGACGAGCGCTCCGCGCGCATGTTGCGTCCGCATAGGGACCCGGCGCCGTGTGCTGGGTATACGAGCACGTTATCGGACAGCTTCATCAGTTTGCCGTAAAGACTGTCATAGAGCAGACCAGCCAGCTGAGCCGGGGTGTGGGACTTTGACAGATCAGGCCGGCCGACATCGCCTATAAATAAGGTATCGCCGGTAAGCACCGCCCAGGGGGCGTGCGATTTATCTTCATCGGTAATGACCAGGCAGATGCCCTCCGGCGTGTGGCCGGGTGTTTCCAGGGCTTCAATGCTCACCTTGCCCAGCTTCAGCTTGAAGCCATCGCACATGCTCACGTGGGGAAATGTAGCGCCCGCCCGCTCGCCAATGTAAATCTTTGCGCCCGTGCGGGCCGCGAGCTCTCGGTGTCCCGACACGAAATCGGCATGCAAGTGCGTTTCAAAGATGTGTCGGATCACCAGGCCCTGCTCTTCTGCGGCTTTCAGATAAATGTCGACATCCCGCTGAGGATCGACCACGGCTGCCTCCCCCTCCGATCCGATCAGGTAGGAAGCATGCGACAAACATCCCAAATAAAACTGTTCAAAATACATACTCTGGCCTCTTCCGCAACGAGCCAAGCTGGAGTAAAGCTCCCTTCAGGATGATAACGCAGATCGCGGGAGCTTCAGCAAAGTTAGGAATTCCCAAGCTTCTGAAGATGAGAAGCCTTGAATCCTGGCGATTTTGGACAGTTCTGCCAGAACCGCTTGTCTGAAAGATTGCTATCTAAATCCCATGTTGGGACAAAGTTTTTCTGTATTTTTGGTTTTCTACCTAAAAAAACTTATTCATACGGCGGGTTTTTCGTTACTATTTACTACCATCGATAGTCGAACAACTGATTTTTCCGCTTCTGATAGACCGTCAGTGAAGTTCGCCGTCAAAAAAATTAGTATAGGAGATCACCGAATGTTCCAGCGAACACGTTTCCCCGCGTGGGTGTTCCTTTGCGTAGCAGGCTTGGTTCTTTTGTTTGCCCTTCCCGTTGTGGCACAGATCCAGGCTGTTCGAAGCAACGTAAATAATGATGTTTCACGGCCATTGCGCGATCTGATGGCCGAAGCTGCTGCGAGCCCGGCGACAGGGCCTGTGCAGCACGAGGCTGAGAAACTGCGCCGTATTCCGTTGCCTGCGGGCCTGCAAAGGGCCGGGGAGGGTTTCGCGGGAGATGCAGCCATGCAGATATCCCCCGTTCCTGCTCTTCAGGCTTTTGCCCCGGCAGTGAACTCCAGCTTTGACGGTCTTGGAAATGCTTCGCTTGGTTTCACCGTGAACAGCGCGCCGCCGGACACCAACGGCGCCGTGGGCCTCACGCAATACGTCCAGTGGGTGAACAGCTCGTTTGCCATCTTTAACAAGTCAACGGGCGCGCTCATTGCCGGACCGACAGCCGGTAACACGATCTGGGCAGGTTTTGGCGGCGGCTGCCAGACCAACAATGACGGCGACCCTGTCGTCTTGTATGACAAATTGGCGAATCGTTGGGTCTTTTCCCAATTTTCCGTATCCACGACCCCCATTCTGCAATGCGTGGCGGTATCCACCACCTCTGACGCCACCGGTACATATAACCGTTACTCCTTCACGTACTCCACCTTTGACGACTACCCGAAGATGGGTGTATGGCCGGATGCGTACTACGAGACCTTTAACATGTTCAACAATACCTCGGGCGCATTCGTTGGCGCGGATGCCTGCGCTTATGACCGTACCGCCATGCTGGCTGGACAGCCAGCTACACAGGTATGTTTCCAGCAGGGGACTTCCATTGGCGGTCTGCTTCCAGCCGATCTGGACGGCACCACTCCCCCACCCGCCGGATCGCCCAATTTCCTGGCATTTTTTGGCGCCAATAGCTTGAATCTTTTCAAGTTCCACGTGAACTTCGCTACGCCATCGGCTTCCACATTCACCGGTCCCACAGTGATCCCGGTGACTGCTTTTGCTGCGGTCTGCAATGGAGGCACTTGCATTACTCAACCCGGCACAACCAATAAGCTGGATTCTCTGGCTGACCGGCTCATGTTCCGCTTTGCCTACCGCAACCTCGGTTCGCATGAATCGCTGGTCGTAAACCACTCGGTAGCTGTCGGTAGCAGCGGTGGTGTGCGCTGGTATGAAATCCAGAACCCCAACGGTACGCCGATTGTGGCCCAGCAAGGAACATTCGCACCAGATTCGAACTTCCGCTGGATGGGCAGCATCGCTATGGACCAGGCCGGAGATATTGCCATGGGTTATAGCGTGTCCAGTAGCACGGTGAACCCTTCGGTCCGTTTTACCGGCCGGACGCCCTCGGACCCAGCGAACACGATGGAGACAGAAACCAGCATCGTCGCCGGCGGCGGGTCACAGACCGGCACGCTTACCCGATGGGGCGATTACAGCGCTCTATCAGTTGATCCCGTGGACGATTGCACGTTCTGGTTTACAACGGAATACATGAAGACCAGCGGCACGTTTAACTGGAACACACGTATCGCTAACTTCAAGTTTCCCGGGTGTGGTACGGCCGCACCGGATTACACGCTCTCGGCCTCGCCCACCAGCGTGGCCATTGCGCAGGGCAATAGTGGGACAAGCACGATCACGGTCAACCCAACCAATGGTTTCAACGGTAGCGTGACACTGTCGACTTCGGCTCTGCCCTCGGGCGTCACCGCGACCTTTGGCGCGAATCCGACTACCGGCTCCAGCGTTCTCACGTTCACAGCCAGCGCAACTGCGGCCACAGGCACTTCGACGGTGACCATCACGGGCACGTCGGGTAGCTTGACCCATACCTCCACCGTCTCGCTTATGGTGAATGCTGTCGCCACGCCGAACTTCTCGCTCTCAGCCTCACCGACGAGCGTGACGATTACTCAGGGCGGAACCGGAAACAGCACGATCACGGAAACACCGTCCGGCGGCTTTACCGGCAGCGTGACGTTGTCAACGTCGGCTCTGCCTTCGGGTGTGACCGCTGCCTTTGGTGCCAATCCGACAACGGGATCGAGCGTGCTGACTTTCTCCGCCAGCGCAACGGCGACCACGGGAACGTCCACGGTGACCGTTACCGGAACTTCAGGCACGTTGAGCCACACCGTAACAATTACTTTGATTGTGAATCCGACCGGCGGCACAACGAACCTCATCGTAAACGGTGGGTTTGAAACCGGCGTTGCCACACCTTGGACCCTGACTCCGGCGGTACTTAACAACTCCTCTTCTGAACCTGCGCACACCGGTGTTTGGGATGCCTGGCTGGATGGCTACGGAAGAACCCACACTGATTCCGCCACCCAGACCGTTAACATTCCCGCAACGGCGGTTACTGCAACCCTGAGCTTCTGGTTGCATATTGACACCGCTGAAACCACCACCACTGTGGCCAATGACACCTTGCAAGTCCAGGTGCTCAACAGCTCTGGTACGGTGCTTGCCACACTGGGGTCCTTCTCTAACCTGAACAAGGCTGCTGGTTACGTGCAACACTCGTTCAGCGTACTGAGCTTCAAGGGGCAGACGGTTCAGATCCGCTTCCTGGGTCAGGAAAACAATAGTCGGCAAACTTCGTTCGTGCTCGATGACATAGCTTTGAACGTTCAATAGCGACGATTCAGAAACCTTCATCCGGGGCCTTCAGTGGCCCCGGATTTTTTATGTCGCCACTGTCCAAAGCTCTCTGATTGCGCGCCGAGATTCCCTGAGGCAGGGCATAAGGTCAACGTTTACTGGACGCGATACAATAGCTCGCAGAATGTCCAAGAACATCCTCGTCTTCTTCTGTCTTGCATTGCTTGCTCCGGCGCGCGAAACCACCCATCCGCCGACTGTCTTTCCTGGACGCGATGGCCTGCTCCTCCTTGCCACAGCGCATGACGGTTTTGCCCTGGCTGCCGACGGATCATCCAGGAACGCGGATGGCACGATCAGCGAAGCGCGAAAGATCTTTCCTGTTGCCAGTCATGGCGCGATTGCTCTGGCTGGGACGGTTTCCATTCAAGATCCTCTGGGCCGGCCGTTTCGAGAAGAAGTGAACATTGCCAGGATCGCCGAGACCTGGCTGAACGCTCATCCTGCCGCGGAGATCAAAATCGCAAATCGCGAAATCAATGTTCTGGCTGCAGCATCCCTGAACAAGTTTTTTGCTACAAGGGATCCCGGCGTGAGCGGCGGCAAGTATAAATTTGCCGTGATTGTTGCGGGCCATGCGGAAGGCAAGCCCATACTTATCGTGACGCGATATTTCATCCCGAAAGCAAAGGGCCAGTTGGCGCGTGAAGAAAAAACTTCCGGTCCGGTTTTGCCCGGCAGCCTGATGGTCTTTGGCAGCACAAAAGTTCAGACTGAATTGGTTGCTGGGAAGTCGGATGCTCTGAAAGAGTTTAAAGGGGAGCCTTCCGTCAAACTGTTCCGTTCTTCACGACCGGCAGACGCCTCTGTGCAAGAATATGCAGCTTTATTCGATACTATCTTGCGTGCTGCCGAGTCCGATGAGGGAACAAGGTTCGTTGGTGGCCAGTCCATCGTCGGGCCACCCAATCGAATCGCCACGGTCACAACAAAAGATGGGTTTGTGTGGAGCAAAGGCAGAACATCTGCTGCCGGCCGCTAGATCGAATCTCCAAGGACTTGCATTTCCTTCCAGCTTGGGCGCTTGCGCCGCATGACTGAATTAAGATCCACTTTTTGTAGCCGTTTTAATCATCCGCGCTCCCACACTTACTCTTCTACTCTTCGGGTCAAAATTTGTTAAAAAAATATTAGAGCCCGGCGCTGGAGTCCTGTGCAAAAGTCGGGCAAAAATGAACAACGAGTGAAAATCAGGGTTCCAGCAAGGTTTTCGGTTGTACATATCGATGCTGGCGTAGATACTCTTACCTGCCTATGTACACCAAGACTTTCTCCCCCCGTCTCGTTTGCTGCCTTCTTGTGCTGCTCAGCGTCGTCCTGCTGGCGCCTTTTCCTGCGGTCAAAGCCAGCACCAGCGGTGTTGTCATCAGCCAGATCTACGGAGGTGGCGGCAATGCCGGCTCCACCTTCAAGAATGACTTCATCGAGCTTTTCAATGCCAGCGGCGTAACGGTGACTGTGGATGGCTGGTCCGTCCAATACTCCTCTGCGGCAGGTGCCACGTGGCAGGTAACAAACCTGAGCGGATCGATTGCTCCCGGCCAGTATTACCTGGTACAGGAATCTCAAGGAGCGGGTGGGACCACGCCGCTGCCTGCGCCGAACGCTACAGGCACAATCGCCATGAGCGCTACGGTCGGCAAGGTTGCTGTGGTGAGCAGCGCCGTTGCGCTAAGCGGCGGATGCCCGGTGGGCGGGGCGATTGTAGACTTCATCGGTTATGGAACGGGGGCGAGCGGAGCTTCCTGCTTTGAAGGCACTGCGGCCGCGCCTACCCTTACCAACACAACGGCCGACTTGCGCAAAGGCAACGGTCTTCAGGATACGGACAACAACACCGCCGACTTCGCTACGGGTGCTCCAAATCCACGTAATACACCGGCCGGCACCACGAATCCAAGCGGGGCGGGCGCCGCTAGCCCGGCGTCTGTGGCCCAGGGCGGAAGCGTGTTGCTGACAGTTCTGGTAACGCCGGGTGCAAGTCCTACCAGCACTGGAATCGTTGTGACCGGCGATCTCACCAACATAGGCGGATCGGCAACGCAATCATTTTTTGATGACGGAACAAACGGCGACGTTACCCCCGGCAACAACACATTCTCATTCGCCACCACCGTTGCTTTGGCGACCACAGGGGGAGCGAAGACTCTGCCGGTTACGATTTCGGACGCGCAAGGCCGCAGCGGCAGCGCAACCATCGCGCTTACCGTCACCGCGGCGCCATTGAACCTCGCGATTCATGACATCCAGGGCAGCGGCGACACGTCGCCGTTTGTCACGCGGCTGGTTTCTACCACAGGAATCGTGACTGCGCGAAAGAGCAACGGCTTTTTCATCCAGACGCCGGATGGCTTAGTAGACGGCGATCCAGCAACGTCCGAAGGCGTTTTCGTCTTTACCTCCAGCGCACCTCCCGCCGCTGCCACCATTGGCAACCTGGTTCAGATCACTGGGACAGTGAGTGAGTTTGTCCCCAGCAGCGATCCCAACAGCCCGCCTGCAACTGAGATTTCCGGCTCGCCCTCGGTTTCATTGATCAGCACGGGCAATCCTCTGCCAATGCCGATTACGCTTACCGCCGCGGACACGAACCCCGCCGGGCCGATCGACCAGCTTGAGAGATACGAAGGCATGCGCGTCCATTTGGACGTTCTGAACGTGACGGCCCCGACGCAGGGGAGTGTTTCTGAAGCGAATGCGACATCAACGTCCACGGGCGTTTTCTTCGGCGTTCTGTCTGGCATTGCGCGGCCCTTCCGCGAACCCGGTGTGCAGTTGCCTGATCCTCTCCCCCTTGGGTCGCCGGTGGGCGTGACGCGGTTTGACGGTAATCCCGAGCTGATTCGTGTGGATAGCGATGCCTTGAGCGGTTCGGCTGCCATCAACGTAACCAGCGGCGCGACAGTAACCAGCGTGACTGGCCCGCTGGATTTTGCCTCACGCTTTTACACAATCGATATCGATCCGGATTCAGGCGCGGTAGCAACTGGCAACGTAAGCGCTACTCCAGTTCCGGTCGCGGCGGCCAACGAACTGGCAATCGCTTCTTTCAACATGGAGCGCTTCTTTGACACTGTGGACGATCCCGGTGTCAGCGATGTCGCGCTGACCGCTACGGCTTTCGCCAATCGTCTGAACAAGGCATCACTGGCGATCCGCAACGTCCTGAATATGCCAGACATTATCGGCGTGGAGGAGATGGAAAACCTGACCACACTCCAGGCTGTGGCCGACAAGGTCAACAGCGATGCGGTTGCCGCCAGCCAGCCCAATCCCAACTATCACGCGTTTCTGGTTGAG
>Ga0137384_10000404_pt1 | contig 32432 bp, 31 predicted proteins | sample SagtaG_2_FD_104922 | JGI IMG/M metagenome (GOLD analysis project Ga0137384, IMG submission 104922) | Vadose zone soil microbial communities from Sagehorn Ranch, Mendocino, California, USA - Sage2_R_60_16 metaG | ecosystem: Environmental > Terrestrial > Soil > Vadose zone | place: USA... | reverse complement strand
TAAACGCCCGTATCCTCTTCTCGCCGATATAGCCGACGAAAACCCAATCATCGGTCGGGCCATCCGAAGGGGGGCAGGATGCGCGGCTGGGGCAGAAGCCTCGATACCGGGATTCCTGTGGAACAGGCACCGCGAGCATGGCAGGCAATGCGTACGCTCCGGCCTACCGCCACCCGTCGGCGGCGCCTGCGGCGGGCGGCCCACCAAGCGGCCAGGCGGCAGCTCCGCGAGCAGCCTGGCGAGCAGACCGCCCGGCTCTCGGTCCGGCTGGAGGTCAACCGCCACGAGCGCGGCGCCCTCAACAGCCGGATGGACCACGACCTGCGGCGCCTCGGGATCGTAGCGGGCGACGTCACGGATCTGGGGCCGCCGATCGACGAGGCGGAGGAATGGGTCGAGCGTGCCCAGGCGCATCTTGACGAGGTTGAGGCGGCACTCAAGCGGGTTGTGGATCGGCGGCAAGAAGCGGTCAACGACCAGCGAGCGCTCAAGCGGCGGCCGCCACGTCCACGAGCGGGCGGGCCTGGTGCCGAGCTCATGCACCGCATCGACGCCAACGGCGCAAAGTTGGACCGTCCGGTCTTGGTCCTGGGCGCCCGCGGCGGGGACGCGGCGGGGGAGTCCGAGGAGGAGCCTGGGACGGCGTGGCCCGTCCGTGAGGGGAACCGCTTCCGCGATCCCGACGGGCGGTCGGCTGCCGGCGGCGAGGAGGGCAATGCCCGGCGATTCAGCCTCCGCGCGCCATTGCTGGGCCCGGTTGTCGAGCGGCTCCTGCTGGGCGGCAGCGCAATTGGAGAGTTCGGCCTGAACTACATCGCGGCTCAGGTGATGGGGCTGGCGCCTCAGGCCACCATCGCGTTCACCGCGTCGGTGAGCATCGCCAGCATCATGGCCGCCGTGACCATGGGACGCATCCTCGGCCGGGTGCCCGAGGGTCCACGAGGGATCGAGCGATTCAGGTCGCGACGCCTCATCGACGGATTGGTGCTCCTGCTCGCCGGTGCCAGCGGCATCGTCGTCGCGATCTCCATCGCGTTCCTCCGGGAGGCATACCTCCGAGGCATCTACTCGATCGCGGCCCAGACCAGCGCGCAGGCGCGCAACCAACTGCCCCCCATCGACCAGCACTATCTTCCCTGGCTCCGAGGGCTCGCGCTCGGTCTGCTCGGGCTGGCCGTGGCGGTCGCTTATGCCGGCACGCCGGCACAGCACGCGCCTCGCCACCCGTGGCGTGATCTCGGGAGCTGGGTGCTGAAGCGGATCAAGGGCTGGTGGGACAACCTCAGCGACCGGCGCTGGACCAAGAAGGAACTCGAAATCGCGAACCAGGTCCTCAAGGACGAGGACGAGCGCATGAAGGAGGCGAGGGCGCAGCTCAAGGTGGCTGAGGCGGAGCTGCGCCGGGCGACGCTCCACCGGGAGCGGCTCCAGGAGGAGCTGGAGCGCCGGGGCAGCAAGCTGCTCGGCCTCGAGCAGGCGATCATCCGCGGCTGGCGCTCGCAGGCTGATGCTGGCGATGCCGCCTGCCACCAGCTCGACCGCTACCTGGCCGCAGCGCTCGTCCGCCACCGCACCGGCCTCCGGGCACGCCTGCTGTCTTGGTGGCAGGGGCGTCCGGAGGAGCACCACGAGACTTTCGAGCCGGCCGAGCCAGTCGCGCAGGACGAGCGTAGCTGGGGCGAGCAGCTCGGCAAGGTCACCCGGCGGGCCAAGGAACTGCTGGCCAATCGTGGCGTGCTCGGCGCCAGTTCGGTGCCTGAGCCGGACATGGCAGCGATCAGGCGAGGAGCGTGACCAGATGACGACGACCATGACGAGGTACTGCCGTGGCGCTGCCGCTACCGTGCTTATCCTCACCTTCACCCTCGGCGCCTGCGGCGGCGGAGGGCACCGGACCTCGACGCCACGGCAGGCACCGGTGATCGTCATCGTGGCCGAGGACATCAGCGGGTCAGCCTTCGACCGGAACGCGGCGCGGACGCCGGTGGTGCTCGAAGACGCGCTGCGGACGGCCAGCGACAGCGGCGGCGAGGTCTTCGTGATTGCGATCACCGGCGATACGGCAGGCGCGCGGCTGATCCCCGTCTCCGGCAGCGACGCGGACTTCAGCGCTATCCCGAAGTGGGCGCGCACGGAGGTGCTGCGGCAGCAATGGAAGGCACAGCTTCGGCGGGCGATCATGGGCCGCTACCAGGACTGGCGCCACAAGGCCAAGAAGGCCGACGGCTCCGATTACATCGGCCTGTTCCTGCTCCTCGATGACCTCCTCGCCGGTGCTCATGCCGGCGGAGCGGCGCAGGTGTGGATCGTCGGCGATGGATTCCAGGACACCCCAGAGTGGTCGCTCGAGCCGACCAGCCGCGATCTTGACCTGGCCCGGTGCCGGGCCAAGGTCCAGCAGCTCCGCGCTGCGGGCGACTTCGGCCAGCTCCACGGGGCAAAGGTCTTCTTCGACGGCGGCGGCATGCGTGGTGACAAGGGCACCGCACGCCAGCAGGCGATCTTGCGCGGTTGCTGGGAGGAGATTATCCGCGGCGCTGGCGGCATCACACCACCGGGCTGGTGGGAGGGCACCCAAGTCCAGGTGGGCTGAGCAGACCAAGGAGAAGCGACGACCGACTGGAGCGACCCCACCACGATGCACATCGACTTGAGAAAGATCGCGATCGACATGGCGATCCAGATCCTCACCGGCTTCCTCACCGGCAGGCTGAACGAGTGGTGGAGCCAGCATCGCGGAGGGAACCTGGACGACGACGCGATCCGGGAGGCGCTCCTCGATCGTCTGAAGGTCCACTTCTCGGATGCTGAAGCCGAGGCACTGGTGAAGCAGGTGATCAAGGAGGTCAAGCTCCTCGCGCGCGAGGACCCCGACTTGGAGTACGAGGAAGGTGCGCTGTCGCTCCGCCCGCCGTCCCAGACGTCGGCCGACGATCCTTGGGACGAGCGGGTGCGCGAGCGGCGCCAGCGCCTTGAGGCGCTCGTCGACCGGCGGCGCAGGCAGATCGGCGCTCCCAGCGTCGATTACTGACGGCTGCGGGCTACAGGCGCTGCCACGCCTCGGTGAGGACGCTGCGGAGGACGGCTTCGATCTCGTCGAACTGGGTCTGGTCGCAGATCAGCGGTGGGGCGAGCTGGATGACCGGGTCGCCGCGGTCGTCGGCGCGGCAGTAGAGGCCGCGGTCGAACAGGGCGGGGGAGAGGAAGCGGCGCAGGAGGCGTTCGGACTCCTCGTCGCTGAAGCTCTCGCGAGTGGCCTTGTCCTTGACCAGCTCGATGCCGTAGAAGAAGCCGGCGCCGCGGATCTCCCCGACGATCGGCAGGTCGGCGAGGCGCTCCAGGGTGGCGCGGAAGGCGCCCTCGCTGGAGCGGACGTGGGTATTCAGCTGCTCGCGGTCGAAGATGTCGAGGTTGGCCATGGCGACTGCCGCCGACACCGGATGCCCGCCGAAGGTGTAGCCGTGGGTGAACATGCCGGCGTCCTTGCCCGTGCCGAAGGCCTCGAACAGGCGGTCGCTGGCGACCATCGCCCCGATCGGGGAGTAGCCGCTGGTCAGCCCTTTGGCGCAGGTGATGATGTCGGGCAGGTAGCCGAAGCGGTTGCAGGCGAAGGTCTCGCCGAGCCGGCCGAAGGCGCAGATCACCTCGTCGGAGACCAGCAGCACGTCGTAGCGGTCGCAGATCTCCCGCAGCCGCTCGAAGTACCCGGGCGGGGGCGGGATGCAGCCGCCGGCGTTCTGCACCGGCTCGACGAACACCGCCGCCACCGAGTCCGGCCCCTCGTACTCGATCACGCGGGCGATGTCGTCGGCGCAGTCGAGCGTGCAGGCTGGCAGCGCCGCACAGGTGTGGCAGCGGTAGCGGTTGGTGTTCATCGCCTTGAACGCACCCGGCACCAGCGGCTCGAAGTCCTGCCGCAGCGGCGGGATCGCGGTCAGCGACAGCGCCCCCATGGTGGTGCCGTGGTAGGCGATGTTGCGGCTGATCGCCTTGTACTTGCCGGGCTTGCCGACCTTCTTGAAGTACTGCCTGGCCAGCTTCCAGGCCGACTCGACCGCCTCCGAGCCGCTGTTGGTGAAGAACATCCGGTTGAGATCGCCCGGGGTGAGCGCGGCAAGTCGTTCCGCCAGCGCCAGCGCCTGCGGGTGCGCGTGCGACCACACCGGGAAGTAGGCCAGCTCGCTCGCCTGCTTGGCGGCCGCCTCGGCCAGCTCCACGCGGCCATGGCCGACCTGGACGACGAACAGCCCGGACAGCCCGTCGAGGTAGCGCTTGCCGTCCTTGTCCCAAATGTAGGGACCCTCCCCGCGGACGATCACCGGCACCTCGGCGCCAGGGTCGGTATGGGCCGATGTGCGCGTGAAGTGCATCCACAGGTAGTCGATGGCGCTCCTGGTGGCCTGGTCCGGCATGGTCATCTCCGCGCTCCACGAGTCAGGCGAGGTCCTGGATCCCGCATCGTACGTGACCGCCCCGTCACTCGGCCCGCCGGTTATCCGCGGGCGGGTGAGTCCATGGCTTCTGCGCCCAAGGCGTCGCGCAGCTCAGCGGCGGTCTGCTCGGGGACGGTGTCATTGACGAAGGTCCCGGCGCCAAGCTCGACGCCCGCGAGGTACTTGAGGCGGTCGGGGCGGCGGTGGGGCGGGTAGAACTCGACGTGGAGGTGGGCGTCCGGCCAGGCGGCGCCGTCGGTGGGGGCCTGGTGGATGGCCATCACGTAGGGTGTGGAGAAGCCGAAGTGGCGGTCGTAGGCGCGGGCGACGCGCAGCAGCGCCGCCGCCAGCTCCTCCCGCTCGGCGCCGTCGAGTGCGGCCAGGCTGGTGCGGTGCCGGGCCGGGTAGAGATGCACCTCGTAGGGCCAGCGGGCCGCCTCCGGCACGAACGCGGCCATGCTGCCGGTGTCGAACAGCAGCCGCCGCCCGCCGCGTTCGTGGATGAGCAGGTCGCAGTGGAGGCAGCCGCCGGTGGCCTGCCGGTAGTTGGCTGCCTGCGCCAGCTCGGTGGCGGGCACCGGCGGGACGAACGGCAGGGCGTAGATCTGACCGTGGGGGTGGTGCAGGGTGACCCCGATCACCTCGCCCTTGTTCTCGAACTCGTAGACGTAGGCGACCTCTGGCCGGCGGCCGAGCTCCAGGTAGCGGTCGGCCCACACGTCCACCAGCAGCCGCACCCGCTCAAGCGGCAGGTCGGCGAGGCTGGCGTGGTGGTCGGGGGTGTAGACGACCACCTCGCAGCCGCTGCTGGGAGGCCGCAGCGGGCGGCCGTGCTCGTCCGGGTCCGGGCCGAGGGCGGGGAAGCGGTTCTCGAAGACCACCACCTCGAAGTCGTCGAGGGGGACTTCGCTCTTGCCGCCGGGGCCGCTCGGGCACAGCGGGCAGGAGTCGCCGCTGGGCAGGAAGGTGCGGTCGTTGCGCACGGTCGAGTAGGCGACCCATTCGTCGCGGAGCTGGTTGAAGCGCAGTTCGGGCAACTAGCGGTCCTGATCCTGGCGTCCTCGGCGGCTCCAGTAGGCGAGCAGGTAGCGGCCGTCGGGCAGCTCGTGTTCCTCCCGCTCCGGCACTGTTTGCGGTGTGGGTGCTTCGCCGGGCGGCGCCTCGGTTTCGGCCTCGCCCTGGGCCTGGGTGACCCGCACCGGCTCAGGCGCTGGCATCTTCATCCACGGCCTCCACTGGGTCCTCCAGAAGCAGCGCGGTGAGGCGGGGTTGCTCCGGGTCGACCACCAGCAGCTCGCCGACCCGGCCGGTGAGCAGCTCGCGTGCGTCCTCTGCCAGGCCCGAGTCGGTGATCAGCAGGGAGGCGTCCTCCAGCGAGGCGATGGTGCTGAGGCCCACCACCTGCCATTTGCTGTGGTCGGCCAGGACCACCAGGCGGCGGGCGGCGATGACCATGGCGCGGTTGGTCTCGGCCTCCATCAGGTTCGGTGAGGTGAAGCCGGCCTCGGGGTCGACGCCGTGGACGCCCATGAACAGCCAGTCGACGTGCAGTGAGCGCACCGCCCGCACCGCCACCGGCCCGACCAGCGCGTCCGAGGGGGTGCGCACGCCGCCGGTGAGGACCACGGTGTGGTCTGGGCGGCGGTGGGCGTGGAGTGCCTCGGCGACCGGGAGCGAGTTGGTGACCACCGTCAGGCCGGGGATGCGCAGCAGGTGGCGGGCGAAGGCGTGGGTGGTGGTGCCGGCGCTGACCGCGACCGCGGTGCCCGGCTGGACGAACTCGGCCGCGCGGCGCGCGATCGCCTCCTTGGCCGGTCGCTGCTGGCTGGACTTGGCCTCGAAGCCCGGCTCGTCGGTGCTGCCCTGGCCGGGCAGGGTGGCGCCGCCGTGGACCTTCTGGACCAGCCCGCGCTGGGCGAGGGCGTCCAGGTCGCGGCGGACAGTCATGTCGGAGACGCGGAGCAGCTCGGTCAGGTCGCTGACGCGGACGCCGCCGTTGGTCTGGATCTCCTGAAGGATCTGTTCCTGTCGTTGGGCTGGCAGCACGGTCAGGCACCGGCCTCTCGCAGAATCGCGACGTCCCCGGACGCGACCACGATGCTCCCGGCGACCTCGACGTTGCTCAGCAGTTCGACGCCGCTCGCCGGCAGGGGCACGGTCGCCGGGCGGTCGTTGTGGTTGATGATGAAAAGGTAGGAGTTGCCCCCGGATGCCTCAACAGTAACGCGGCGGACCACTTCGACGCCGGAGGGCGCCCGCCCGTTGGGTGTCTGACTCGCGGCCGGCACCCCGGCGGCGTCGCAGATCCGGCCGAGCAGCCGCTCCAGGTCGTCCGGCGCCAGGCAGGTGGACAGATACCACGCAGTCCCGCGCCTGGTGAGCGCAGGGCCTCCGGTCACTGGTCCGTCCGCATAGGTGGCCAGCACCTCGGCCTTGGCGCCGTCAACGTTGGCGTCCAGGTGCACCAGCTCGCTCCACAGCGATCCCTGGGAGCCGTCGTCGAGCCGGACAGTCTGGCCTGCCCGCAGGGGGAAGAACTCCTCGACACGGATGCCGAGCAGGTCGCGGAAGGCGCCCGGGTAGCCGCCGAGCCGCACCTGGTCGTGCTCGTCGACGATTCCGCTGAAGCACTGCACCAGCAGGTGACCAGCGTCGGCGTAGCGGCGCAGGTTGGCGGCGGCGTCCTCGCTGACCAGGTAGAGGCTCGGGATCAGCACCGCCCGGTAGCCGGACAGGTCGGCGGCGGGGTGGACGAAATCAGCCGTGATGCCGCGCCGCCACAGTGCGGCGTGGTGGGCGCGGATCTGGTCGAGGTAGGCGAGGTCAGCGCTGGGATGGGCGTCCAGCTCTAGTGCCCACCACGCCTCCCAGTCCCAGACGATCGCCACCTCGGCGGCCACGCGGCTGCCCTTGACCTCGCCGAGGCGGCGAAGGTCGGCGCCGAGCTGGGCGACCTCACGCCAGATCTTGGTGTCGGTGCCGGCGTGGGGGACCATGCCGGAGTGGTACTTCTCGGCGCCGCCGCGCGAGGCGCGCCACTGGAAGAACATCACCCCGTCGGCGCCGCGGGCGACGTGCTGGAGGCTGTTGCGCCGCAGCTGCCCCGGCAGCTTGGCCAGGTTGCGCGGCTGCCAGTTGACCGCGCTGGTGGAGTGCTCCAGCAGCAGCCACGGCCCGCCGTCAGCCAGCGACCGGGTCAGGTCGCCGGCCAGGGCCAGGTCGACGCGGCTGTCGGGCGCCTCCTCCTCGCGCAGGTAGTGGTCGTTGGCGACCAGGTCCAGCTCGCCGGAGGCGACCCAGGCCCAGTAGTCGACCGGCTTGAACTGCGCCGCCATGAAGTTGGTGGTGACCGGCACCTGCGGGGTGATGCGCCGCAGCACCGCGCGCTCGGCCCGGTAGCAGTCGAGCAGCTCGTTGGAGGAGAAGCGCCACCAGTCGAGTTGCTGCGTCGGGTTGAGGTAGCTCGGGCTCAGCCGCGGCGGGGTGATCTCCGCCCAGTCGCTGTAGCGCTGGCTCCAGAAGGTCGTGGCCCACCCCTGGTTGAGGGCGTCCAGGCTTCCGTAGCGACGCCGCAGCCAGGCGCGGAAGGCGGCAGCGCTGACGTCGCAGTAGCAGTGGGGGACGTGGCAGCCGTACTCGTTGTTGACGTGCCACATGGCCAGGGCCGGATGGTCGCCGTAGCGGGTGGCGATCGCCTCTGCCAGCCGCACGGCGGCGGCGCGGTACTCCGGCGAGCTGGGGCAGTAGAGCTGCCGGCTGCCCGGCCACAGGAGCTGCCCCTCCCGGGTTACCGGCTGGCTCTGGGGATAACGGCGCGTGAACCACGGCGGCGGGGCGGCCGTGGCGGTGGCCAGGTCCACCCGGATCCCGCCCTCATGGAGCAGGTCGAGCACCCGGTCGAGCCAGCCGAAGTCGTAGCGGCCCTCCTCGCGTTCGAGCAGCGCCCAGGCGAACACCCCGACGGTCACCAGGTTGACGCCGGCCTCGCGCATCAGCCGGAGGTCGTCACGCCAAGTGGCCTCGGGCCACTGCTCAGGGTTGTAGTCACCCCCGAAGCAGAGGCCGTCGACCTTGTCCGGCCATATCGTCATGGCGTCAGGATCGAACCAGAACCCACCAGAAGTCAACATGATGCAACAAGAAACCCTTGACACAGTTGCATGAACGCGCTGGAGTATGTGCAAGGTTGTGGGGTTGCGTTGGAACCTGCTCATATGAGCCCGTGGCAAGGAGGCCGTATGCCCCGCTCGTCAAGCCCTAGCGGGTCGCCTGCACCCAGCGCGGTCGGGATGCCGCTGCTGAGCAGGCGCGACATGCTCAAGATGGTCGGCGTCACCGCGGGCGCCGTGACTCTGCCGGAGTTGCTGGCCGCCTGCGGCAGCAAGAAGAGTGGCGGCGGTGGGACCGCCAGCAAGACCGTAACTATCGGCTCCAACGCCTCGGATGCGGCGCCAAAGGCCGCCTACCAGCAGGTCTTCGCCAAGGCCAAGGCGTCGACCGGCCTGGACCTCCAGGTCAACACCGTTGACCACAACACCTTCCAACAGCAGATCAACAGCTACCTGCAGGGCACCCCGCAGGACGTCTTCTTCTGGTTCGCCGGCTACCGCATGCAGTTCTTCGCGGCGAAGGGTCTGGCCACCTCGATCTCCGACGTGTGGGACAAGATCGGCAGCAGCTACACCCCGGCGCTGAAGGCGGCCTCCACCGGCCAGGACGGCAAGCAGTACTTCGTCCCCTTCTACTACTACCCGTGGGCGGTGTTCTACCGGAAGAGCGTCTTCGCCAAGCACGGCTACCAGCCGGCCAAGACCTGGGACGACTACCTCGCCCTGCTCAAGCAGCAGAAGAAGGACGGCTACGTGCCGCTGGCCATGGCCGACGACGGCGGCTGGCCGGTGCAGGGCACCTTCGACTACCTGAACATGCGCATTAACGGCTACCAGTTCCACGTCGACCTGATGGCCGGCAAGCAGGCCTGGACCGACCCCAAGGTGATGGACGTCTTCAACCACTGGGCGCAGATCCTCCCCTACCACGACCTGCAGGGCGGCCTCGCCAGGAAGTGGGAGGAGGCGGCCATCACCCTCAAGAACAAGAAGACCGCCATGTTCCTGCTGGGGTCGTTCGTGGCGCAGCAGTTCAGCGGCGCCGACTTGGCCGACCTCGACTTCTTCGCCTTCCCGCAGATCAACGCGCAGTTCGCGCAGGACTCGGTGGAGGCGCCGATCGACGGCTTCATGGTGAGCCGCAAGCCCAAGAACCTGGCCGGCGCTAAGACGCTGCTGGAGTACATGGCCAGCCCCGAGGCGATCGCGACCTACCTCAAGTCCGACCCGACCAACATCGCGGCCAACACCCAGGCCGACACCAGCAACTACAACGCGCTGCAGAAGAAGTCGCTCGAACTGATCGGCTCGGCCCAGCACATCTCGCAGTTCATGGACCGCGACAGCCGGCCGGACTTCGTCTCGACGGTGATGATCCCGTCGTTGCAGAGCTTCATCAAGAACCCGACCCCGAGCGCCACCAGCAGCCTGCTGTCGTCGATCGAGAAGCAGAAGCAAGCGATCTTCGTCGGCTGACGGGGCAGGGTTGGTTGCATGGCCATGCTCGAGAAGGCCGCGCCGGCGGGTGGCACCCCCACCCGTAGGCGCGGCCGTTCGCTCAGGAGCCTGACCCGGCGGGACAGGCTGGTGCTCGCCCTGATGGTCGGCGTCCCGTCCGCGCTGCACCTCGCCTTCGTGTGGGTACCGGCGCTGGGGTCGATCGCGCTGTCGTTCAGCCGCTGGGAGGGGATCGGCGGGTTCAGCTCCATCCAGTGGATCAAGACGCTGAACTACAAGCAGATCTTCACCATCTACCCGCCGTTCTGGCCGGCGGTGCGCCACAACCTGGAGTGGATGGGATTCCTGTTCCTGGCCACCGGGGTCGGATTGTTCCTCGCCGTGCAGCTCGACAAGCGCCTGCGCGGGAGCCGCATCTACCAGAGCGTCATCTTCATGCCGGTGATGCTGTCGTTCGCCATCGTCGGCTTCATCTGGCACCTGGTGTACTCGTATGACTTCGGGCTGATCAACAACCTGTTCCACACCCACGTCGACTGGCTCGGCGACTCCCGCATCAACCTGTGGTCGGCGCTGGTCGCCGCGAGCTGGCGCCACGTCGGCTACATCATGATCATCTACCTGGCCGGGCTGAAGGCCGTGGACGCCTCGCTGCGGGAGGCCGCCGCGATCGACGGCGCCAACGAGTGGCAGACCTTCACCCGGGTGGTGTTCCCGGCGCTCAAGCCGATCAACGTGGTCGTGCTGGTGATCACCGTGATCGAGGCGCTGCGCGCCTTCGACCTGGTCTACGTGATCAACAAGGGCACCAACGGGCTGGAGCTGATCTCGGCGCTGGTGGTCAGCAACATCGTCGGCGAGGCGAGCCGCATCGGCTACGGCTCGGCGCTGGCGGTGATCCTGCTAGTGGTCTCCCTGGTGTTCATCATCCCGTACCTGGTCGCCTACTTCCGTGCCAACTTCGGTGCCAGGGGGGCGAGGTAGCGATGGCCGCAACCGACGTCGACGTCTTCGCCCCCTCCACCGCCCCGGCCGCGATCGTCACCGGGCGCCGCCGCCGTCTGCGGCCGCAGCGGGCCGTGCTGCACGCCTTCCTGATCGCGACCTGCCTGATCTGGCTGGCACCGCTGGCCTGGACGGTCTACACCTCGCTGCGCCCCTACCAGTACACCGCCGATCACGGCTACTTCTCGGTCGGCGGGCACTACGGCTTCGACAACTTCACCGCCGCGTGGAACCAGGCGGACCTGATCAAGTACTACGGCAACACCCTGCTGGTGACGGTGCCGTCGGTGCTGCTGACACTGATGCTGGCCTCGTTCGTGGCGTTCGCGGTGGCACGTTTCAGCTGGAAGTTCAACATCGCCCTGCTGATGGTGTTCACCGCCGGGAACCTGCTGCCGCAGCAGGTGATCATCACGCCGCTGTACCGGCTGTTCCTGATGATCCCGCTGCCCACCTGGATGAACGCCACGGGCACGCTGTACGACTCCTACTGGGGCATCATCGCGATCCACGTGGCCTTCCAGACGGGCTTCTGCACCTTCGTGCTGTCCAACTACATGCGCACCATCCCGCACGAGCTGACCGAGGCCGCCCTGGTCGACGGTGCCTCGGTGTGGCGCCAGTTCTGGCGCATCATCATGCCGCTCACCCGCCCGGCCCTGGCCGCGCTGGCGACCCTGGAGTTCATCTTTATCTACAACGACTTCTTCTGGGCCGTGGTGCTGATGCAGAGCCAGGACAAGCGCCCGATCACCTCGGCCCTGCTGAGCCTCCAGGGCATCTATTTCACCAACGACAACCTGATCGCGGCCGGTGCGCTGCTGGCCGCACTGCCGACGCTGGTCGTCTACTTCACCCTCCAGCGCCAGTTCGTCCGTGGCCTAACCCTTGGAGCCACCAAGGGTTGAGCCGTCCATGACAACGTCCCCGGAGCTGGTTGGCTTCCGGGGACGTTGTCGAACCTGACTTCCTGACCGGGACCTAGCTGGTAGACCTCCGGCGGCGGTCTGAGGTCAGCAGGGCGATCACGCCGCCGATGGCGAGGAGGCCGACGCCGACCATCACTGTCGGCCAGGTGCTCGAACCGGTGAACGGCAGGGCGCTGGTCGAGGTCGTCTGGCCCGCGACCGAGCTGGCGGGGGCCGTGGTGGCGGTGGAGGTGCTGGGGCTCTTTGCCACCATCACGCAGACTTCCTTGCTCTTCTCGTGCGCGGAGGTGTCCGAGCCGGTGCGCCTGGCGTCAACTACCGCCCGGTCGCAGATCTTGTCGCCGGCCTTGGCCGAGCTCGGGACCGTGTAGCTGAACATCCACGGGCCGTGGACGTTGGTTGGGTGGGACGACTGGCTCAGGTCGTGCTGGTAGACGCCGTTGACCCGCACGCAGTCACCGGCGATCAGGATCTTGGTGTTGTTGTCTGGGGGGTTCTGCGTGACGGTCACGTTGACGACCTGACCGGCCATGACGGTGCCGGAGGCGTCGATCGTCTTGGTCACGCCGGGTGCCTCGCCGGCGCCCGTGAATGCGGTGCTGCAGAGCTGGTCGGTGGTGAAGGTGCTGGGATCCGCCGCGAAGGCGGGGCTAGCCAACAGCGTGCCGAGGATCAGGGCCGCCGTTGCTCCAGCGATCGTTGCCCATCTGGTCCATCTGGCCACTGATCACTCCTTCCCTAATTAGGGCGCCCCGGGGGGAATGCGGAACTGGGGCTACAAGGACATGGACACGGACATCGGTACACAAGCATCGCGTGTCAAACTAATTCCTTTTTGTTATCTGATCGAAACCCAAGCTGGCAGTCTCCGGCTATCGTGATATCCTGATATCACTATGACAACGCGACGCACTGGAGCCGGAAGCCCGGAAACCGGGCACGACGGAACCAAGAACATGATGCTGCGGCTCGACCCCGCGCTGGCCGAGCGGCTGCAGTTGGTGGCGGAGGTGGAGGGCCGCTCCGTCTCCGACGTGATCCGGGAGGCGATCGCCGAGCTGGTCGAGCGCCGCCGCGCCGACGACCGCTTCATCAGCCTGCTGGAGGAGAACCTGGCCAGGCACCAGCGCCTGCTGGAGCTGCTGCGGGACGGCGAGCCATGATCCACCTCGACCTCGCCGACCTCGTGGTGATCGCGGAGCGGGTCCTGGGCCCCCAGCCGGACGCCCTGCTCGACACCGCCGACCTCGACGGCGCCGAGGCGGTCCTGGAGCAGGCCCGCCGCTGCGACAACCCGCCCCGGGCCGCCGCGACCCTGCTGCACGGCGTGGGGCTACGGCAGCCGTTCGGGCCCCGCAGCGGGGAGGTGGCGCTGGTCGCCGCCCTCCAGCTCATGGCCCTGAACGGTCGCCCGGTCAGCGAGATTGACCCGCCCGAAGCGGCGCGGAAACTGCTCGACCGGGTCGTCCGCGGCACGGCCGACGTGGACGAGATCTGTGCCTGGCTGATGGCCGGAGAGGCTGGAGGCTACGCCGGCTATGCCGTAACCAGGGAACGACCGGTCGCTGAGGCGATCCGCCGGGTCCGCGACCTGCGCCCAGGACGGCGCAAGGACAAGGAGGGTCTGGGAGAGATGTTCGAGCGCTTCACCCATCGGGCTCGACGAGTCGTCGTGCTCGCCCAGGAGGAAGCCCGGCTCCTGAACCACAACTACATCGGCACCGAGCACGTCCTGCTTGGCCTGATCCACGAGGGTGAAGGGGTCGCCGCCAAGGCGCTGGAGTCGCTCGGGATCTCGCTTGAGGCGGTCCGCGCTGAGGTGCAGAGCATCATCGGCCGAGGCAAGGACGCCCCGATGGGGCACATCCCTTTCACCCCACGAGCCAAGAAGGTGCTGGAGCTGTCGCTGCGCGAGGCGTTGCAGCTCCACCACAACTACGTCGGCACCGAGCACATCCTCCTCGGGCTGATCCGCGAGGGCGAGGGCGTCGCTGCCCTGGTACTGGTGAAGCTCGGCGCCGACCTCTCCCGCGTCCGCCAGCAGGTCATCCAGGTCCTCGCCAGCGGCCAGTTCGCCGAAGTGGCCGGTGAAGAGCAGGCCAAGCGACGCGAACAGGAGATCATCGCTGGCGTCGCCAGCGTCTTCGACGAGAACCGCCACCTCCGCGCCGAGGTGGAGCGACTCCGGGGGCTGCTGCGCGAGCACGGCATCGAGCCGGACGGCGGCGAATCGAAAACCGCCTGACCTGGCGCTGCTTCAGCAGCTCAGGCGCTCAGAAGTCCAGCTTCATCGGCAGGCGGTGCTGGACCGAGTGCTCGGCCATCTGGATGAGGACCCGCATGCCCTCGTGGGCGGTGGCTGCGATCGGGCGGTCGCCGTTGGGCGGGTGGGCCTCGCCGAGCGCCCGCAGTTGGGCGAGCAGCCCGATGCTGGACCCGATCTCCACGTCCTGGCCGGTGACGTCCTGGGAGCGGAAGGTGAAGCCGATCGGGTGGGGGAGCCACAGCTCCGGGATCAGCAGCTGGTCGAAGCGGGTGGCAGCGCCCTCGGCGGTGGCCGCCAGGTAGGCGGGGTCGTCCGGCCAGTCCGGCAGGACATTGCTTGGCAGCGGCAGCTCCGGGTGCTCCTCATGGGCTGCCAGCAGCAGGGTGGCGCCGTAGCCGTCCCAGCCAGGCTTCTCGTTAAAGCTGACGCTGTCAGCCGCCTCGTCCCAGTCGAAGGGGGCTTCCAGGCGTTCGCCGAGGCCCAGCCGGAGGTTTTCGCGCCAGGCCAGCACGGCGCTGCGCACCACCTGGTCAAGGCCTGGGCAGTCGTCGACGCCGTTGCCGTGCACGATCGCATAGGGGATCCGCTGCTGCCGGGCGAGCTTCTCGACGACAGCGATGGGACCTTCGGTGTAATACCGGGTCAGCGAGCCGACGTATACATCAAGGCTCATTGCACTCCTCGCTCCCCCGGGTGAATACGTACGAATCGACCATTTCTAACGATACTCTTGATCACGTTGATCGTACCCGAGAATAGGGATCGTAATTCGGTTGTTACCTCCAGCATCGTCTCGGCGGATCACAGGATGGTGACACGATCGTCGCGTTCCCTGAGTGAGTTACCGGTGAGTCACTACGGGAGACGCCGGATGCCGGTCGCTACAATCGCCGCTGGGAGCAAGCGAGCCCTCGGAGCCTTCGGGAGGTGACGGCCGTGGCGACCATACCAGTACGGCTCGCCGAGGCGGGATTCGCCGAGGCCGGTGACGGCTTCCTGCGGCAGATCGAACTCGGCCCGGTCCTGTCCCGCTTCGCGGTCGACCAGGTCGGGGTCGCCGAGCGCGCCGCCGCCCTCGCCAAGCGGAGCATCAAGAAGGGCTCCAAAGTCGCCGCGCTGCGGCTCGCGGTCGCGGTCATGGACCTGACCACCCTGGAGGGCGCCGACACGCCCGGCAAGGTCGAGGCGCTCTGCGCCAAGGCGCGCCGGCCCGACCCGGCCGACCCTGCGGTCCCGCCGGCGGCGGCGGTCTGCGTCTACCCGGCGCTGGTCGCGACCGCCAAGCACGCGCTGGCCGGCTCGGGCGTGCGGGTCGCCTCGGTGGCGACCGCGTTCCCGAGCGGGCAGTCGTCGCTGCAGGTGCGCTTGGCCGACGTGGCCGACGCGGTGGCCGCCGGCGTCGACGAGATCGACATGGTGATCAACCGAGGCGCCTTCCTCGCCGGCCGGCACCGCGAGGTGTTCGACGAGATCGTGGCCGTGAAACAGGCCTGCGGCGCGGCCCACCTGAAGGTGATCCTGGAGACCGGCGAGCTCGGCACCTACGACAACGTCCGCCGCGCCAGCGTGCTCGCCATGGCCGCTGGCGCCGACTTCATCAAAACCTCCACCGGCAAGGTGGAGCCCGCCGCCACCCTGCCGGTCGCCCTGGTGATGCTGGAGGCGATCCGCGACTTCCACGAGCGCACCGGCCGCATGGTCGGCTTCAAGCCAGCCGGCGGCGTCCGCACCGCCAAGCAGGCCATCCAGCACCTGATCCTGGTCAACGAGACCCTCGGCCCCGACTGGCTCACCCCCGAGCGCTACCGCATCGGCGCCTCCAGCCTCCTCAACGACTGCCTCATGCAGCTCGCCAAGGAACGCACCGGCCGCTACCAGTCCGCCGACTACTTCTCCAAGGATTGAGGACTGACCCGCGTATGGCCGACCAGACGCCCGTCTCCGCCGCCAGCCTCGGCCTCGACTTGGCCTACGCGCCCGCGCCGGAGGCGACCGACCACGTCAGGATCCGCGAGCACTACGGCCTGCTGATCGGCGGCAAATGGGTCGAGCCGGCGTCCGGCAAGGGCTTCAAGACCGTCAACCCCGCCACCGAGGTGGTCCTCGCCGAGGTCGCCGAGGCAGGCGAGGAGGACGTCGACCTCGCCGTCAAGGCCGCCCGCGCCGCCTACGACAAGGTGTGGTCGAAGACCTCCGGTGCGCAGCGCGCCAAGTACCTGTTCCGCATCGCCCGCATCCTGCAGGAGCGCGCCCGCGAGTTCGCGGTGCTGGAGACCATCGACGGCGGCAAGCCGATCAAGGAGTCGCGCGACGTCGACCTGCCGCTGGCCGCCGCGCACTTCTTCTATTACGCCGGCTGGGCAGACAAGCTCGACTACGCCTTCCCCGGCCGGCAGCCGCAGCCACTCGGGGTCGCCGCGCAGGTGATCCCCTGGAACTTCCCGCTGCTGATGGCCGCCTGGAAGCTCGCCCCGGCGCTGGCCGCCGGCAACACCGTGGTGCTCAAGCCGGCCGAGACCACCCCGCTCACCGCGCTGCTGCTCGGCGAGGTCCTGGAGCAGGCGGAGCTGCCGCCAGGGGTGGTCAACATCCTCACTGGCGCGGGCGCGACCGGCGCCGCACTGGTCGCCCATCCCGACGTCGACAAGGTCGCCTTCACCGGCTCCACCGAGGTCGGCAAGGCGATCCAGCGCACCCTCGCCGGCTCCGGCAAGCGCCTCACCCTGGAGCTGGGCGGCAAGGCCGCCAACATCGTCTTCGACGACGCCCCCATCGACCAGGCCGTCGAGGGGATCGTCAACGGCATCTATTTCAACCAGGGCCACGTCTGCTGCGCCGGCTCGCGCCTGCTGGTGCAGGAATCCATCGCCGAGCCGCTAATCGCCAAGCTCAAGCGCCGCATGGCCACCCTGCGGGTCGGCGACCCGCTCGACAAGAACACCGACGTCGGCGCCATCAACTCCCGCCAGCAGCTCGCCAGGATCGAGGAACTGGTCGCAAGCGGCGAAGCCGAGGGCGCCGAGCTGTACCAACCCCCCTGCGACCTGCCCGCCCGCGGCTTCTGGTTCCGCCCCACGGTCTTCACCGGGGTCGCCCAGTCCTACCGCATCGCCCAGGAGGAGATCTTCGGCCCGGTCCTCTCGGTGCTGACCTTCCGCACCCCCGCCGAAGCCGTCGAGAAAGCCAACAACACCCCCTACGGCCTCTCCGCCGGCGTCTGGACCGACAAAGGCAGCCGCATTCTCGACCTCGCCAACCGCCTCCGCGCCGGCGTCATCTGGGCTAACACCTTCAACCGCTTCGACCCCACCAGCCCCTTCGGCGGCTACAAAGAATCCGGCTTCGGCCGCGAAGGCGGCCTCCACGGCCTCACCGCCTACGTGGACCTGTCGTGAGGAGGCGCGGAGCATGACTGACGAGGAGCGGCTGGAGGTGCGCAAGACCTACAAGCTGTATATCGGGGGGAAGTTTCCGCGTACCGAGTCGGGGCGGTCGTATTTGGTGAGTGAAGCCAAGGGGGGCAAGCCGCTGGCGAATGCATGCCGGGCGTCGCGGAAGGTCGTGCGGGATGCGGTGGTGGCGGCGCGGGGGGCGTTCGCCGGGTGGGCGGGGCTCACCGCCTACAACCGGGGGCAGATCCTCTACCGGATCGCGGAGATGCTGGAGGGGCGGCGCGAGCAGCTTGCCGACGAGGTCGGCCGTTCCGAGGGCATAAGCCGCAAGGCCGCCCGCGAGGTGGTCGCCAAGGCCATCGACCGGTGGGTCTGGTATGCCGGGTGGGCGGACAAGATCGCCCAGGTGTTCGGGTCCTCCAACCCGGTCGCCGGGCCGTACTTCAACTTCTCGGTACCGGAGCCGACCGGGGTCGTCGGGGTCGTCGCGCCGCCGGACTCCTCGCTGCTCGGGCTGGTGTCGCGGCTCGCACCGGTGATCGTCAGCGGCAACACCGCGGTGGTGCTCGCCGCCGAGCAGCGGCCCCTGCCGGCGATCACGCTGGCGGAGGTGCTGGCCACCAGCGACCTGCCCGGCGGGGTGGTGAACCTGCTCACCGGCTTCACCGCCGAGCTGATCGGGCCGCTGGCTGCCCACATGGACGTCAACGCCCTCGACCTGGCTGGCCTCGACCTGGCCTTGTATCGCGACGCCGAGCTGGCCGCCGCCGAGAGCGTCAAGCGCGTGGTGGCGCCCGTCAACCTCCCCGCCAAGGCCTGGCTGGACGACAGCAAAGGCCAGGACCCCTACTGGATCGCGGCGTTCCTGGAGACCAAGACCGTCTGGCATCCCGTCGGCGTGTGAGCGGACGTGTGAGCGCGGGCGGATATGCTCCGTGCTTCGCTGGGTAGAACAGCGTGGGGGTTACGCTCCACCTCCGCCCGACCGCCGACCGCAGGGGGCCGAATCCGCCGCATGGCCAGGACCAGGACCAGAGCCAGGACAGGGACCAGGCGCAGGCGCCGCAGGACTTCTCCCAGCTCCCGGAGCCGCCGCCCGAACGCGGGCGCGGCGCTGGTCGTGCTGCTGGTGCTGGTCGGGCTGTGGTGGGTCGGGTCGGACATCCTCAACCGGGCGGGGCCGAACGCCGGCAAGGGTCTCCCCAAGCTCCCCACCCTCACGACCACGCCACGGGTCACCTCCCGCGGCGGCACCCACAGCCACGAGACCCCGGCCGCCAACGTCAAGACCATCCAGCGGCTCGGGGGCAAGGTTGACTACGGCAAGATCGACCCGCACAGCGGCCAGCGCAGCGGCATCGCCGCCACCATCACCCCGGCGATGGTCAAGGCGGCAGACCAGGACCAGCTCGGCTCCGAGGCCGACCCGGCGATCCACCCGCCGGGCTGGGACCAGCTGCCGTCCCGCAACCGCGCCCGCGGCCACCTGCTCGGCCGCCAGCTCGGCGGCTCCGGCGAGAACCCGGCCAACCTGGTCACGCTGTACCAGCTGCGGGCCAACTCCCCGGTCATGCGCGACTACGAGAGCATGCTGGCCGACGCGGTGGCGGCCGGTCAGACAGTCAATTACCAGGTCCAGCCGCTCTACACCAGCCCGACCGACAACGGCCCGCCCCGGGCGGTCCGCCTCCGCGCCCAGGGCAACCGTGGCTTCCGCTTCGACGTGGAGATCGCCAACACGCCGCAGGCCACCGTCAAGGAGTACATTCCGCCGACCCAGACTCCGTGAAGACTCCGTGATGAGGTGAGCCGTTGATCGATTCGCTGGAGCGGCTGCGCGCCCTCGCCCCGCCGCCGGACAAGCCGCTCGATGCCGGCGACCCCGAGCGCTGGCCCGAGATCGAGGCCCAGCTCGCCACCGCGCTGCCCGAGGACTACAAGGCGTTCACCAACCTCTACGGCTCGGGCAAGTTCGACGACTTCCTGTACCTGTTCAACCCGTTCGCAGCGCCGGACAGCGGCGGCAACCTCATCACCGCCCAGGACGAGGTCCTCGCCGCCTACACCGAGACCCGGAGCAAGTTCCCCGACAAGCTCCCCCTGCCGCCGTTCCCGGAGCCAGGCGGCCTGCTGCCGTTCGGCCGCACCGACAACGGCAACGACCTCTACTGGGTCACAGAAGGCGACCCGGCCGGCTGGGAGGTCGCGCTCTTCGACGGCCGCGGCACCCGCTACGAGCTGTACCCTCCCACCGTCACCGGGTTCCTGGTGGGCCTCCTCAGCGGCACGCTGCAGACCACGCTGCTGCCGGACGGCTTCCTGCGGAAGCGCAGGCACACCTTCGAGCCGTCCACCTGAACCTGAAAACCACGGTAAACCGCGTTGCCGGAAGGCGGTCACCCAGGTAGCGTACGCAGCAGCGACGGCTGGTCGCCCCGGCCGCGTCCGGCGGCTTGGGCGACCACATGGCCGAGCAAGCGCCGCGCCAGCCGGTGCGGCGATGCCGTTCCCCGCAGACCACAGCGCAGTGGCGGTCTGCGATGTCCACCTCTACGCCCTCGATTGCCCCGCAGGCCATGCGGGGCCCCAGGAGGTACCGCAAGTGCCCGCCGATCTGATGGACACGATTGTCAACCTCGCCAAGCGCCGCGGCTTCGTCTTCCCCTCCAGCGAGATCTACGGCGGCCTGCGCTCCAGCTATGACTACGGGCCCCTGGGCGTGGAATTGAAGAACAACATCAAGCGGGCCTGGTGGCGCGCGGTGGTGCAGCTGCGCGACGACGTGGTCGGCCAGGACGCCGCCATCATCATGGCCCCCAAGGTGTGGGAGGCCTCCGGGCACCTGGAGTCGTTCTCCGACCCGCTGGTGGAGTGCACCAACTGCCACCAGCGCTTCCGCGAGGACCATCTGCTGGAGGCGTTCGAGGCCAAGCACGGCCGCCCGCCAGCGGCGGGGGAGCTGCACTGCCCCAACTGCGGCAAGGGCCCGTTCACCGACCCGCGCAACTTCAACCTGATGTTCAAGACCTTCATGGGCCCGGTCGAGGACGCCGCCGCGGTGGTGTGGCTGCGGCCCGAGACCGCCCAGGGGATCTTCACCGACTTCCCGCTCATCCAGCAGATCAGCCGCAAGAAGATCCCCTTCGGGATCGCCCAGGTCGGCAAGGCGTTCCGCAACGAGATCACCCCTGGGAACTTCATCTTCCGCACCCGCGAGTTCGAGCAGATGGAGCTGGAGTTCTTCGTCGAGCCCGGCACTGACGAGGGCTGGCACGAGCAGTGGATCGAAGAGCGCCGGCAGTGGTATCTCGACCTCGGCCTGCGTGGCGAGCTCCTGCGCCTGCGCGAGCACGGCGTCGACGAGCTGGCCCACTACGCCAAGCGCGCGGTCGACATCGAGTACAAGTTCCCCTTCGGCTGGTCGGAGCTGGAGGGGATCGCCAACCGCTCCGACTTCGACCTGTCCCAGCACCAGAAGTTCTCCGGCCAGGACCTCACCTACTTCGACCAGGAAGCCAACACCCGCTATATCCCCTACGTCATCGAGCCCTCCGGCGGGGTCGACCGAGCCGCGCTCGCCTTCCTGGTCGACGCCTTCCGCGAGGAGGAGGCCCCCACCGCCTCCGGCGGCACCGAGAACCGCACCCTGCTGCGGCTGGACTGGCGCCTGGCGCCGATGAAGGTCGCGGTGCTGCCCCTGTCGCGTCACGACCAGCTCGTGCCCCTCGCCCGCGAGGTGGCATCGACGCTGCGCCAGCGCTGGACGATCGACTACGACGACGCACGCTCCATCGGCCGCCGCTACCGCCGCCAGGACGAGATCGGCACGCCCTACTGCGTCACCGTCGACTTCAACTCGCTGGAGGACAAGGCGGTCACCATCCGGGACCGCGACACCATGCGCCAGGACCGCGTCGGCCTCGACCGCCTCGTCGCCTACCTGGACGAGCGCCTGCCCCGCTGGTAGGCGGGGACCGCAGAAGTGGGCACGCACACACAGCAGGGGCAGGGACCTGGTGAGCCTCTCCGGGTCCTCGGGAGGAGGGCGCCCGGGGTGCTGGCCGTGGCGACCGCCGGCCCTGACGGCGGCCCGGCTGAGCTGTCCCCGCTGGACCTCGCCCTGCAGCGGGGCGAGGCCGCCTTCGAGGTGACCCGCGTCTACCAGGGCCGCCCGTTCCGGCTGGAGGCGCACCTCGCCCGCCTGCACCGCTCCGCCGCTGCGCTGGAGCTGACCCTCCCGCGTGGCCTGGAGGCGCTCTGCACCCGCGCCGTCGCCGAGGCCGGTTTAACCGAGGCCGGCGGCGACGGGGTCCTGCGCCTGGTCTGCACCCGCGGGATCGAGGGCGAGTTCGCCTCCGCCGCGTTCGCGGTCGTGACCGAGGTCCCGGCCGAGCTGGAGGCCCAGCGGCGCCGCGGCCTCAACCTGGTGCTGCTGACGATTGCCGCCGACCCGCTGGTGCGGGCCAGCTCACCGTGGCTCCTCCCCGGCGTCAAGAGCATCAGCTACGCGGTGAACATGGCCGCCACCCGCGCCGCTGCCGCCCGCGGCGCCGACGACGCGATCCTCGTGGGCCTCGGCGGCGAGCTGCTCGAGCTGCCCACCTCCAACCTCTGGTGGCGGGTGGGGGAGACACTGCAGACCCCGTCGCTTGACCTCGGCATCCTCGCCGGCGTGACCCGCGCCGCCCTGATCGAGGTGGCTGGCAGCCTCGGCTACCGCGTGCTGGAGGGCGTCTTCAGCGCCGACGACCTCGCCGCCGCCGACGAAGCCTTCGTCTCCAGCTCGGTCCGCGAGGTCCTCCCAGTCGTCACCATCGACCACCAGCCCGTCGCCGACGGCCACCCCGGTCCCGCCGCCACCAAGCTCCACGCCGCCCTGCGCCAGCTCGCCACTGCCTGACCAGCACAGCGAAATTAGCGCCTTGCCTGGGTACCGATCCGTTCCGTGGCGAGCGCCAAGCGCAGCGTTGTAACTCCAGCACGATCGGGCAGGACGTCGTAGCGTGGAAGGATGCGACTGCCGTCCGCTCTCCTGCGGCTGCGATGGTGGCGCTGGGTCGTCCTGCTCGCTGCCGTGGCCGTGCTGGCGGCGCTGCCGGCGCTGGCCGGCGCGTTGCCGGTGCCAGGCCGGGGCGTGCCGGCGGCGACGCTGCTCGCCCGGGTTCAGGCCTCGGCGCCGGTGCCGTACCAGGGCTACGCGGAGTCCAGGGCGGGGCTCGGCTTGCCAGACGTGCCCAACGCCAGCGGGGTCGTCGCCCTGCTTGGCGAGACCACCCGGATGCGCGCCTGGGTGGCCAGCCCGGTCGACTGGCGGGTCGACCAGCTCACCACCATCGGCGAGCACGACCTCTACCACCAGGCGGACGGGACCTGGCTGTGGGACTCGGGCAGCCGCCACGCCGAGGAGACCCGCGGCGAGCCAGCGGTCCGCTTCGCGCGCCCCGCCGACCTGCTCCCGCCCGAACTGGGCCGCCGCCTGGCAGCCGCCGCCACCCCTGCCGAGGTGCGCCCCATCGCCGGTCGCCGGATTGCTGGGGTGGCGGCCGCTGGGCTGCGGATCACCCCGAGCTCGGCCAGCAGCACCGTCGGCCACGTCGACCTGTGGGCAGATCCCGCCAGCGGCCTCCCGGTCCGGGTCGAGGTCACCACCAAGGGCGCCGCCACGCCGATCATCGTCAGCACCTTCCTCGACCTGCGCCAGACGGCCCCGAGTCCCGCCGTGGTCGGCTTCCAGCTCCCCGACGACGCCACCGCCGAGGTTGAGGACACCCAGGACATCGCCCAGGCGATCGACCGCTGGTCGCCGTTCGTATTGCCCGATCAGATCGGCGGCCTGCCCCGCCGTACCACGGTCGGCGCTGCCGCCGGCACCTACGGTGAGCGCTTCGACCTGGTCGCGGCGCTCGCGTTCCCAAACCAGATCTCGCGCCGTACCCGAGCCTTCCTGGCGCAGCTGCCCCAGAAGACCGGGCCCTGGGGAACGGCCGGCGTCATCTCCACGCCACTGCTGAACGGCATGATCTTCGAGCACAACCAGGTCGCCTACGTCCTGGCCGGGACGGTGACCCAGGCCGCCCTGGAGCGAACCGCCGCCGCGCTGGTCAACCAGCCGCTGGGCCTCCGGCAAGGAACACCACAGTGAGTGTGGCCGCCGCCATCCGCACGGAGGGGCTGACCAAGCGTTTCGGCCAGGTCGTGGCCGTGGAAGGCCTGGATCTGGAGGTCCGCGAGGGGGAGCTGTTCGGCTTCCTGGGCCCGAACGGGTCGGGCAAGACCACCACGGTGCGCATGCTGCTCGGGCTGGTGTTCGCGACCTCCGGACGGATCGAGCTGCTCGGGCAGCCGATGCCTGCGGGCGCCCGCGCGGTCCTGCCAGAGGTCGGGTCGCTGATCGAAGGGCCGGCCTTCTACCCGCACCTGTCCGGCCGCGCCAACCTGACGCTGTTCGACGAGGCCGGCCCGCCGGGCCCGGGAGGCGGCCGCACTACCCGGCGGCGGCGCGTCAGTGATGCGCTGGAGCAGGTCGGCCTGGCGACAGTCGGCCGCCGCCAGGTGCGTGCCTACTCGACTGGCATGCGCCAGCGCCTCGGGCTCGCCGCGGCGCTGCTGCGCGCCCCACGCCTGCTGGTGCTCGACGAGCCCACCAACGGCCTCGACCCGCAGGGCATGCGCGAGGTCCGCGACCTGCTGGCCAAGCTGGTCGCCGGCGGTACCACCGTGTTCCTCTCCAGCCACCTGCTGGCCGAGGTGGAGCTCATCTGCACTCGCGCCGCCATCGTCCACCAGGGCCGCCTGGTCGCCCAGGACCGCGTTGAGGCCCTGCTCGTCCCCACCGGCAGGGTCGAGGTCGCCACCCCAGACCTCGACCGCGCGACCGAACTGGCCGCGCGGCTCCCCGGGATCGATCTTGGCGAGCCGCGCGCCGGCCGCCTGGTGGTGCAACTCGACGGCACCAGCCCCGAGGCGCTCAACCAGCACCTGGTGGAGGGCGGCGTCCGCGTCCGCGAGCTGGTCATGGTGCGCCCCTCCCTGGAGGACGTGTTCCTGGCCCTCACCCGCGGGGGTGCTTCCGATGCTGCTGGTTGAGCTGCGCAAGCTGGTGCGCCGCCCGCGGACCTGGGTGTCGATCGCGCTGCTGGCGGGCCTGCCGACCCTGGTGGCGGTGTTCCTCAAGGTAACCGGCATCGGCCCGCGCCCCGGCGAGGGCCCCGCCTTCCTCGCCGAGGTGCTCAACAACGGCGCCCTGTTTCCCGCCGCTGCGCTGGCGCTGGTGCTGCCGCTGTTCCTGCCGGTGGCGGTCTCGGTGTCCGCCGGCGACACCGTCGCCGGGGAGGCCAGCATGGGCACCCTGCGCTACCTGCTCACCCGCCCCGTGGGCCGCACCCGCCTGCTGGTGGTCAAGCTGCTGGTCACGATCGTGTTCGTGTTCCTCGCGGTGCTGATCGTGGCCGCCGTCGCGTTCGTGGTCGGCGCCACCATGTTCGGTGTCAAGCCCCTCCCGTCGGTCTCCGGCCAAACCATCGCCGGCCCCGAGGCGAGCTGGCGCACCACTGTCACCGTCCTGTACGTCGCCTGGTCGATGCTCGGGGTTGCCTCGATCGCGCTGTTCGCCTCCACCCTCACCGACTCACCGCTGGCCGCCGCCCTCAGCGCCCTGGCCGCCCTGGTCACCTCCCAGGTCCTCGACCTGCTCGACGCCGCCGCCGCCGTCAAACCCTACCTGCCCACCCACTACTGGCTCTCCTTCATCGACCTGTTCCGCACCCCCATCCTGTGGCACAACGTCAGCCGCGGCTTCGCCATCCAAGGCGTCTACATCGTGGTCTTCCTCGGCGCCGCCTGGGCCAATTTCGCCACCAAAGACATCAAGAGCTGACCCGGTTGAGGGCGGGGCGGGCGTAGCCCTCAGGGTAGGGAGCGCTGCGGAGCGCCTCCTCAAATGACAGCTCGCCGCTCAGGAGCTGGCGGCACAGCGCGGCGATCGCTGCCAGTTCGTCGCGCTGGCGGCGGGCGAAGTCCGGGGCGACCACGTCGCCGTGGCCGGGGACGATCACCTGCGGGGCGAAGGCGAGCAGTCGGTCGACGGTCGCAGGCCACTCCAGCGGGAAGGCGTCCTCGAACGACGGCGGTGCGCCCTCCTCAAGAAGATCGCCGGCGAACAGCACGCCCACGTCTGGGACCAGCACGACCAGGTCGTTGTCGGTGTGGCCGCGACCCAGGTGATGGAGTTCCACGGCGCGGCCTCCAACCGACAGGACGGTCTGGTCGGAGGCCAGGTGGTCGGGCGGGACGATCTCGGTGGCGTGGATCTCCGCCACGGCGTCGTCGTGGGCCGCCCAGGCGAGGGCCTGGGCGCGCTGCTCCTCGCCTCGGGTGCGGAGCAGTTCGGCGCAGCGCGGATGTCCCCAGATGGCGGCGTCGCGGAAGCTCGCGTTGCCGAAGCAGTGGTCGAAGTGCGCGTGGGTGTTGACCACCTGTCGGCAGGGGAGCGGGGTGAGGCGGCGCAGGTCCTCGGCCAGCTCCTCGCCTTCGGCACGCCAGCTGCGGGTGTCGATCACCAGCACCTCGCCCTCGCCAATGACGACGCTGACGTTCAGGTCGAAGGACCGGTAGCGGCGGCGGAAGACGCCCTCTCCGACCTCCTGCCAGCCATCGGCGGCCCGAGCGTTCATGCGGCGGCGCGGAGCGTCGCGCAATCGGACGGGCCAAGCCGAGCGGGGAGGCCGCCGGCCAGGGCGCGACCGACCAGAGCGAGCGGGAGCGGGTCCTGAACCAGTCCGCCGTGGTCGATGGCGGCGGTGGTGCAGATGTCCTGGAGGCGGATGTTCCGGGCGCCGGAGAGCACCGCGGAGCTTGGAGGAACCACGATCCGGTCGGCGGCGGTCCAGATGCTGGTGACGTCGGGCCCGGCCGGGACCTCCCGGGTGCCGTTGAGGCGCTGCAGGAACGCCGAGTCGGGGGCCAGCTCAGGGCAGGCACCCGCGCAGACCTGGGCGCCGAGCAGGGTCGCCAGGCCGGCGAGCGCGGCGCCGTGGTTGGGGCTGCCGAGCAGCACCACGTGGCGGGTATGGCTGGCCTCGCCCGGCAGCGCCAGGAAGGCGCGCACCACCAGGCCGCCGGCCGAGTAGCCGACCAGGTCGACATGGTCGGCGCCAGCCGCCGCCATCGCCTTGGCGACCGCCGTGCCGAGCACCGCCGCCGAGGCGCCGATTTCGCCGGTGCCGTCGTCGGGCAGGCCGATCACGGTGACCTGCCTGCCGGCTCCGCGCAGCTGGCTGGCCAGGGTGTCCAGGGATGAGGGCGTGCCGCCGTAGCCGGGAACCAGTAGCACCGGCACGACGCGGCTGTGTGGCGCCCGGCTGGGTCCTGGGCGCAGCACGAAGGTGAACAGCAGGCTGATCACGGTGGCGAGCGCCACCAACAGTGCCAGCGCGGCCACGAGCAGGCGCCGGCGCGGGCTCAGCGACGAGAACGAGAACATGGATCCATTGTTGTCCACAGATACCCGATCTGGGGCGCGGCCCGCGATGTGGGCATATAGGCTTGGGGGGAGATCTCAAAGGGAGGCGAGATGACCAAATACGTGTACGACTTTGAAGAGGGCAACAGGGACATGAAGTACCTTCTCGGCGGCAAGGGAGCCAACCTCGCCGAGATGACCAACATGGGGTTGCCCGTCCCGCACGGGTTCACCGTCACCTGTGAGGCCTGCAACGCCTACCGGGCCGCCGGGCGCAAGTTCCCCGACGGCATGCTCGACGAGGTCGGCGAGCACCTGGGCGCCCTCGAACAGAAGATGAGCCGCCGGCTCGGCGACCCGGGCGACCCGCTGCTGGTCTCGGTCCGTTCCGGGGCGCCGTTCTCGATGCCGGGCATGATGGACACGGTCCTCAACGTCGGCCTCAACGACGACAGCGTCGACGGCCTCACCAAGCAGACGGGCTCCGAGCGTTTCGCCTGGGACTCCTACCGGCGCCTGCTGCAGATGTTCGGCAAGACCGTCCTCGGCGTCGACGGCGACAAGTTCGAGGACGCCATCGACCACGCCAAGGAGCGCAAAGGCGTCCGCAACGACATCGAGCTGGACGAAGGAGACCTGCGGGCCCTGGTCGACCGCTTCAAGGCCATCATCCGCACCGAGACCGGCCGCGAGTTCCCCCAGGACCCCACCGAGCAGCTCCGCCTCGGCATCCAGGCGGTCTTCGGCTCCTGGGACAACAAGCGTGCCATCGACTACCGCCGCAAGAACAAGATCGACGACTCCCTCGGCACCGCCGTCAACGTCCAGTCGATGGTCTTCGGCAACAAGGGCGACGACTCCGGCACCGGCGTCGCCTTCACCCGCAACCCCGCCAACGGCGATAAGCACCCCTACGGCGACTACCTCGCCAACGCCCAGGGCGAGGACGTCGTCGCCGGTATCCGCAACACCCTCGCCCTCGACGAGATGGGCCAGGTCCAGCCGCAGGCCTGGGAGCTGCTCCAGCGTCACATGCAGACCCTGGAGACCCACTACAAGGACATGTGCGACATCGAGTTCACCGTCGAGCAGGGCAAGCTGTGGCTGCTGCAGACCCGCGTCGGCAAGCGCACCGCCTTCGCCGAGTGGGTGATCTCCTTCGACATGCAGGATGAGGGCCTCATCGACGTGGACACCGCCGTCCTGCGCCTTGACGCCAACCGGCTGGAGGAGCTGTTCAAGAAGGTCATCGCCCCCGGAAGCAAGGCCGAGGAGATCGCCAGCGGCCTCAACGCCTCCCCGGGCGCCGCCGTCGGCCGGGCGGTGTTCACCGCCGACGACGCCGAGGCATGGGCGCAGCGGGGCGAGCCGGTAATCCTGGTGCGCCGCGAGACCACCCCCGACGACTACCACGGCATGATCCGCTCCCAGGGCATCCTCACCTCGGCCGGCGGCACCAACTCCCACGCCGCCGTGGTCGCCCGCGGCGAGGGCATCCCGGCGGTCTGCGGCGCCGACGCGATCCGCGTCGACCGCGCCGGCAAGAAGTTCACCGTCGGCGCCACTACCATTGGTGAGGGCGACTGGATTACCATCGACGGCTTCAGCGGCAAGGTCTACGCCGGCCAGCTGGAACTCGCCGACTCGCCGATCGAGCGGGCCCGCTCCGGTGACACGGAGGCGCGCAAGGAGAAGATCTGGCGTGCCTACGAGCGCTTCATGGCCCGCGCCGACGAGGTGCGCCGCCTCGAGGTCCGCGCCAACGCCGACACCCCCGGCCAGTCCGCCAACGCGCTCGAGCGCGGCGCCCAGGGCATCGGCCTATGCCGTACCGAGCACATGTTCCTCGGCGAGGAGCGGGTGCACGCGGTCCGCACGATGATCTTCGCCGACACCGACGCCGAGGAGCAGGCCGCCTACGCGGCGCTGCTGCCGCTGCAGCGCGGCGACTTCGTCGGCATCTTCCAGGCGATGGACGGCAAGCCCGTCACCATCCGCCTGCTGGACCCGCCGCTGCACGAGTTCCTGCCCAACCAGGTCGACCTGGCCGTGGCGGTGGCCCTCGCCAAGCAGGCCGGGGAGGACCAGGTCCAGGTCGCCGGCGACGAGGCGCTGCCCCTGGCCGAGGCCGAGGAGCTGCTCGCCAAGGTCAACGACCTCCACGAGGCCAACCCCATGCTGGGCCTGCGCGGACTCCGCCTGGGCATCGTCAAGCCAGGCCTGTACGCCATGCAGGTCCGGGCGATCATGGAGGCCGCCTGCCAGGTCAAGCGCGACGGCGGCAACCCTGTCGTCGAGATCATGATCCCGCTCGCCGCCACCCGCGAAGAACTCGCCCAGATGCGCGAGGAGCTGGTGCCAGTCGTCCAGCAGGTCCTGCGCGACCGCGGCGTGACGCTGGAGGTGCTCTTCGGCACCATGATCGAGCTGCCACGCGCCGCCCTTGTCGCCGGTGAGATCGCCGAGGTCGCCGAGTTCTTCTCCTTCGGCACCAACGACCTCACCCAGACCGCGTTCGGCTTCTCCCGCGACGACATCGGCAAGTTCCTCGGCCTCTACGAGGAACGCAAGCTGGTACCGGCCAACCCCTTCGTTACCATCGACCGCCCCGGCGTCGGCCGCCTCATGCGCATCGCCGCCGAGGAGGGCCGCGCCGCCCGCCCGCACCTCCACCTCGGCATCTGCGGCGAGCACGGCGGCGACCCCGACTCCGTCCGCTTCTGCCACGAGGTCGGCCTCGACTACGTCTCCTGCTCCCCCTTCCGCGTCCCAACCGCCCGCCTCGCCGCCGGCCAGGCAGTCCTCGGCGAAGCCTCCAGCGCCACTAAATAACCAACACCCAAGCCGAGCCGCGGGGCCGCCCTGGAATTGGGCGGCCCCGCGCCACTTGCCTCATGACCTCACCTGCTCCGGCTGTCCGCCGAGGCGTTCCTCGATACGCTGCAGCCGGTCGAGGATTTCCTCTAGGTGGTCGCGCTGGTCGATGGTGAGGGTGCCGCTTGGTTCCAGCACCGCGAGGTCCACGTCGGAGAGCTTCTTGGTGCCCTGATGGCGTAAGGCGGCCAACAGTTCCTCTTTGGAGATCAGCTCCCGGTGGAGGTTCTTGGGCAGGGTGCGGCCGTTGCGGATCAGGGTGGTGGGGGTGCCCTGCACCAGTCGGCTGAGCATCGGGCGGTCGTAGCTCAAGTGGACGACCATGCGGTTGGCGGCGATCAGGATGGTGGCGCCGAATAGGCCGCCGACCAGGGAGTTGTCATTGCCGATGATGGCGTTCTGGACGGTGTTGCTCAGCATCAGGAGTACAACCAGATCGAAGTTATTCAGCTGTGCCATTTCGCGTTTGCCGGCGAGGCGGAGGACGATCAGGAGGAACAGGTAGACGGCGACTGAGCGGATCGCCTTTTCGAGTAGGGGCACCTGCACGACGAGCAGGTCGTGGGTCATAGCTGGCTCCTGGCGGCGAGGGCGGCGGCTGGCTGTCGCGGGTCAGGGTCACACTTGTCGGGATGGGATGTTCGGACTGTAACGGGAGCACGACGTGAAGGTGACGCAGGACTGGGTGCGGCTTGGGACCGTGCGGGCGGAGCTGGAGGCGGCTGAGGTGCGCACTCTGGCTCCGTGGGCGGCGCGGTCGGCTGAGTCCAGGGGCCGGGCGGATCCGGAGCCGGAGGATTCGGTGCGGACCTGCTGGATGCGGGATTTGGACCGGATCATCTTCTCGCGGGCGATGATGCGGGCGCATGGCAAGACCCAGTCGTTCATCCCGGCGTTCGCTGGCGAGGGCCCGGCAGCTGGTCGGCAGGGGGGGCCCTACATCGGCGACCATTTCGTCACCCGCGCCACCCACATGCAGCAGACCGGCCGTATTGCCGCCACGATCGCCCAGGCGCTGGCCCTCAACGTGCCGCTGGCGAATGCGATCGCGACCGGGCACGATCTCGGCCACGCCTGCTTCGGCCATGGGGGGGAGGCAGCCCTGCAGGCGCTTGCTCCGGACGGTTTCGACCATGCCGCACAGGGTGTGCGGCTGCTCATCCTGCTGGAGCCGCGCAACCTGACCATCGAGGTGCTCGACGGCATCGGCCGCCATTCGTGGAAGCACGAGCCGCCCTCCACGCTGGAGGGGATGTGCGCCAGGCTGGCTGACCGGATCGCCTACCTCACCGCCGACCTGACCGACGCGCTGCGGGCCGGGGTGCTCGGCACCATTGACGACCTGCCCCGCCAGGTCCGGCGGGTGCTCGGCGACAATCCTTCGGACATGATCGGCACGCTGGTCGAGGACGTGATCCGCCATTCCCGCGGCGCGCCGCAGGTGGTTCAGGGCGACGTCTGCTCCGAGGCCATGACGGGGCTGCGTTCGTTCATGTTTGAGCGTGTCTACCTGCGGCGGGAATCAGAGCGCCAGACCGAGCGGGCGCGTCGTTTACTCACTGATCTCTACGGGCATTACCTGGAGCATCCGGACACGATGCCAATGGGTGCGAGCCTAGCAACCGACCCGGTCGAGCAGCAGGCGGTCGACGCGATCGCGGGAATGACCGACCGTTACGCGCTTGCCGCTTGGAAGGTCGCCTTCACGACTGATACCGGCTAGGTCGGGCTGCTACTCTGGGATTGGTCGAGGGTGGTGAGTCGTGGGAGGCCGGATGGACCTCGAGCCTGACGAGAAGCGAGCGTTGCTGCGCGCCTCCGACGCCGACCGTGAAGAAACGGTGCAGCTTCTGCGTCTGCATCACAGCGAGGGCCGCCTGACCATCCACGAGTTCACCGAGCGGATGGAAAAGGCCTTTGCGTCCAAGACCTTCGGGGATCTGAAGGTCCTCACCGCCGACTTGCCGCTGTCGATCCCGCCGACCCCGACGGTCCTGGACCATACCTCGCTGCGGGCGGCGCCGGCCGGCAACAACCGGCACAGCTTCCGCCAGCATCTACTGGCCTACACCTGGGTGAACGGGCTCATGATCGGCCTGTGGGCCCTCAGCAGCCTGGCCACCGGGCACGTCCTGATCTTTTGGCCGATCTGGACGCTGCTCGGCTGGGGGTTCGTGCTCGGCTCCCACGCGATCCGCGCCTTTAGCCCGCCCTCTCCGGACGCCAGCCGCCGGCTCCCGCAGCGCTACGACCGCTGGTCGGCCCGGGAGCGCCGCCGCCGGCGCCGCTTCTACCGCTACTACCGCTGACTGTCGGGTCGGCCGCGTACAATCGGCCCCGCGCCCTGTCCCTCCCCGCAGCGCGCAGTAAGCAGCAACTGGTCCCACCGAGGTGCAGGGAGCGTCATGGCCGGCCGTATCCGTGACGACTCGATCGCCCAGGTCCGTGAGGCGACCGACATCGTCGCTCTCGTCGGCGAGTACGTGAGCCTCCGCCCCGCCGGCGG
>Ga0137384_10000396_pt1 | contig 32802 bp, 36 predicted proteins | sample SagtaG_2_FD_104922 | JGI IMG/M metagenome (GOLD analysis project Ga0137384, IMG submission 104922) | Vadose zone soil microbial communities from Sagehorn Ranch, Mendocino, California, USA - Sage2_R_60_16 metaG | ecosystem: Environmental > Terrestrial > Soil > Vadose zone | place: USA... | reverse complement strand
GTGGTAGGGCGCGTCACTCCGTGCGCGCCGTTCGGAAAGCTGTCTGCGGACCGCGGCGCGCACGGAGTGACGCGCCCTACCCGCGCTCTGCACGATGTAACGAAACTTATTTGTCGCGGTACTAGTCACAACATTCAGCTTCAGTTCCCAAGCGGGTTGGAGAGTTTTACTCCCTCGGCCTGAAGGGAGATTCGCGCGCCAGTTGTTCCCAGAGTTTTCGCTCGGCCTCGCCGACGCTGTCCGGCACTTCAATCCGGGTCATGACGATCAAGTCGCCGCTGCCTCCCTCGCGTTGCGGCAAGCCGCGCCCGCGCACGCGAAATTTCTGCCCGCTTTGAGTCCCGGGCGGAATGCGGATATTGACGCGCCCATTGAGCGTGGGCACCGAGATATTCGCGCCCAAGACCGCTTCCCACGGCGCCAATTGGGCTTCGTAAATCAGGTTGTGCTCGTCCACAGCAAAATCGGGGTGCCTGGCCAGCCGCACGCGAAGATAAAGGTCGCCGGCCAACCCGCCACCGGCCCCCGCTTCGCCGCGGCCCGCGACCCGCAGCCGCTGGCCTTCAGTCACCCCGGCTGGAATCTTTACCTGATAAGTCTCCGTTTTGGCGATCTGTCCCGTCCCGCCGCAAGCGTTGCACGGCTTCCGCGCCCGGAGGCCGGTACCGCCGCATTGTTCGCACGGGGCGGCGCGCCGCACCGAAACCGAGCGCACCGACCCGCGCGTGGCTTCTTCCAGCGTCACCATAAGGTCGCCCTCGATGTCCCGGCCACGCTCCGGACCGAAATCCGCTTCGGCAAATCCCCCCGGACCGCGGCCATGCCTCGACCCGAAAAGCTGTTCGAAGAAATCGCTGAAACCAGTGCCGCCAAAGTGAAACTCGTGTTCCTCGCCCCGAGCGCCGCGTCCCGCAAAGGGGCCGCCGAAAGATTCCCACCCCGGCGGTGGCCGAAACTCCGCCCCCGAAGCCCAGTCCGCCCCCAGTTCGTCGTACTTTTTTCGCTTGACCGGATCGCCCAATACTTCGTAGGCCTCGTTGATCTCCTTAAACTTTTCCTCTGCCTGCTTTTTGTTCTTGGCGACATCCGGGTGGTATTCCCGCGCAAGTTTGCGAAATGCCTTCTTGATCTCGGTGTCGCTGGCGTTGCGTGACACACCCAAGGCTGCGTAGTAATCTTTGTAGCGAACAGGCATACTGTTATTTCCGAGCGGCCAGGCGCAACCGCGCCGGCAAGCAAAGGATGCTCATGGCGGGCCATTTGTCAAAGCCGCTGCCCCCGTAAGCCAGCGCGTCCGGCCTGGCCCTTCTTCACCTGGGTTTCCGATTGTCAACCACGATGTAATGCGTACCGCCAATCCCCTCCCCAGCCCGGCTCCAGACGCGCAACAGCACGTGATCGCCTTTGGCTCTCTTGCTCAAGGTTACTGCATCGTCGGCGTTGCGCACCGGCTGCCGGTTGATCTCCAGAATTACGTCGCCCTGCCGCAGTCCCGCCTCCGCCGCGTTGGAGTTCTGCTCCACATTGATGACCAGCGCGCCGCGAAGGTTATTGGGGACGCCGAACTGCTGACGCGCTCGCCCGTCCAGATCAGCGACTTCGACGCCGTCCAGCGAATCCATTTTGGGCTGTCCGCGTTCGCCCGGAGCGCCACGGCCATGCCCCGACACCATTTCTTCGGGCCGCGCGTCCAAGGTCGCGCTCAAGCTCTTCTCGGTTGGTTTGCCGCCCGCTTCACTGCGCAATACGCGCAGAGTGATTTTGGACGCAGGCGGAGTTTGAGCCACCAGCAGTTGCAACGTGCGCGGATCGGTCGCTTTCTTGCCGTTGATTTCAAGGATCACATCGCCGTGCTTCAAGCCGGCCTTGTCTGCCGCGCTGTTGGGTGTGACGCCGCCCACCAGCACTCCGCTGGTTTCATCCGGCAGGTTAAATTCCTGAGCCAGTTCGCCCGTCAAGGGCTGAAGGTTGATGCCCAGATAGCCGCGAGTGACTTTGCCTTCCTTAATGATGCGATCCATCACGCTCCGGGCCATGTTGACCGGCACGGCAAAGCCGATCCCTTGATTGCCGCCGGTGCGGCTGAGGATGGCCGTATTGATGCCAACCAAGCGGCCTTGGCCATCCACCAAAGCGCCTCCGGAGTTGCCCGGGTTGATCGAGGCATCGGTTTGTATGAAATTCTCGTATTCGTTAATGCCCAGGGAGCTCCGCCCTACGGCGCTGACGATGCCCATCGTCACCGTTTGGCCCACGCCGAAGGGATTGCCGAGCGCCAGCGCCACGTCACCCACTTCAAGCTTGTCGCTGTCCGCGAGGGTGACGGCCGGCAAGCCCTTCGCCTCCACTTTGAGCACCGCGACATCCGTCGGCGGGTCCGCGCCAATGACTCTTGCGGGATATTCTTTGACCCCGTCGGCCAACGCCACTTTGACCTCGTCTGCGCCTTCGACCACGTGGTTGGCCGTGAGGATGTAGCCGTCTTCAGAGACAATGACGCCTGACCCCAGGCTCTGCGCCCGGCGCGTCCGCGGACGCATTTGCTCATCGAAGTCCGGGCCGAAGAAACGCCGAAAAAACGGGTCGCTAAAAAATGGACTCAGCAGCGGCTGCTCCCGAATGGTCCGCGATGAGTAAATGTTCACCACGCTGGGGGCGACCTTCTTGACCACCGGCGCGAAGCTGGTGGCCAGTTTAACTTCGCGGCTTAGCGGAGTCTCTTCGACATGAACACGGGCCGGTGGATTGGTTCTTGAGGAGGCTTGCGCCGTTTTGCTCCACGGCGCCATTTCCAACGCCAACAAGACCGCCAGCCCGCCCAGACCCGCCGAGAGCACCCGGAGGAGAGGTTTCGATATTCTTTTCATGACATTCTTCCTTAGGACATGTTAACTTTCGCCCTTTACCGGGTCGAGAATCAAAGCAACGACGGCTGCGAGGCCGTTTGTCACTTGGGCTTCCACAAATCGTGCGGTTTTTTCGCAGCCGTCTTGAATGGCAGTTCTATTTTGCGTCCGGTGCCGGCGGAGGCGTATGCGGCGAAAATTACCTCCAGAACAGCGCGGCCATCCTCCCCGGTGACCAGCGGTGGTTTGTCGTTTTGGACGCAATCAACAAAATGCGCCAACTCCTGCGGGAAGCCGTAGTTCCATTCCTCTTCGTAAACCGTGAATGACCAGCCCTTGGTGGAGCCGGCCTTCTCGACTGCATAGTCGTAGCCCACGGAGCTGTAGGTCTCGATGGCGTTGCCGTGGTGGAGATCGGCGTAGGCGACCCCCTTTGAGCCGTGGACCTCGGCCCGGTCGTCCATGCCGCCCAGCTTCGTCCAGCTTTCTTCAGCCAATCCGAGCACGCCATTGGCAAACTCGACGATGATGAGCGCGTTATCGTCGCCCTCGGTCTTGTCGCTGTGAACATAGGTGCCCATCTGCGCATAGACCGATTTGATCGGCGGACGACCCAGCATCCAGCGGAAGAACTCGATCCCATGGCAGCCCATGTCCATCGTCACTCCGCCACCGGAGCGGTTGACGTCCCAAAAATGCGGCGCATGCGGGCCGTCGTGCTTTTCGCATTGCTTCACCAGGGTCGGCGCGCCTAACGCGCCGGAATCCAAAAGCTGTTTCAACCGCACATACTTGGGCGTGAAACAAAGCTCCTCGGCGTACATCAGCTTCACCTTGGCTTTCCGGCACGCTTCGATCATCCGGTCCGCTTCAGCCAGATTCAGACACAGCGGTTTCTCGATGATGATGTGCTTGCCCGCTGCTGCGGCCTCCAGGGCGATCGGACAGTGAACGTCGTTGGGCGCGCCGACAACGACCATGTCGAGCTCCGGCATCGCCAGCAGCTTCTTGTAGTCCGTGAAATGGTGCGGGATGCCCTGCTTCGCTGCGAAGTCACGGGCGTGGCCTGGGGTGGGTGAAGCCACCGCAAAGGCCTCAGCTTCAGCACAGCGCTTGAGCGAAATGGCGTGGATGTGGGAAATGAACTGCGAGCCGATGATGCCAACTTTGATCTTTTTGTTCATGCCGGTATTACTGAACAGTTCGGGCGGGGTTAGTTGCCTGAAATGCAAGACAGGCGGCGCCGATGACGCCGGCGTCGTTGCCGAGCTGCGCCCTCACGATCTCAACCCGGCCTTTAGGAATTTGGGTCGCGCGCAAGATCTGCTGGCTCATGGCGGCGGCGAAACGATCAAACTGCGCCTCGCCGATGCTACCGCCCAGGATGATGCGGTGCGGCAGGGTCGTATGGAGCAACGTCCACGTTGCTGTGGCCGTCGCGCAGACCGCTCGGTCCACGATCGCCGCCGCTCGCTTATCACCCGGCGTCGCCGCAAACACCGCGCGGCTGTCCTCGAACCCACACGCCTTTCCCGCCAATGCGATCGCGGTGCCGGACGCGAACGATTCCCAGCAGCCGCGCGTTCCGCAGTAACAGGCCGGGCCGTCGGACAGCACAGGGATGTGCCCCAGTTCCGGGTGTTCACCATTCACTCCGCGATAAATCTCCCCGTTTACCAGGACCGCACCGCCGACGCCAGTGCCCAGTGTTACCATCACGAGCGGACTCGTCTGGCGGCCAGCGCCGAAATGAAACTCGCCGACGGCCGCGGCGTCAGCGTCGTTCTCGAGGAAGACGCGAACGCCAAGCGCCTCCCGCATGAGCGCCACGATGTCGCTTCCGTCCCACCCAGGCAGCGTGTAGGGATTGTGGATCGTGCCGGCTCGCGGGTTCACAGGCCCGGTGCAGCCAACACCGATGCCGTCGAGCGCTTCCGTTGTCCAGCTCGCCTCGTTCAAGACGCGGCGAACCGACCCTAGTAGTTCAGCTAATCCGGCGGCAAAACCCCGGTCGGGCAGCGTCTTGAAACCGGACCGAGCGTGGACACGCCCGGAGGCATCCACGGCGGCCACGACTGTTTTGGTCCCGCCGAGGTCAATGCCAATGGCTTTGTTTGGCCTGCTCACGGTTTCAAGTCCAGGCCCTCCGCCGCCTCCTGGTCGCACAGCAACGTCCAGTTCGGGTGCAGCCACAGGAATGAGGCGGGAAATTCTGTGGTAATCTCGCGCCTCAGCAGTCGTTTCAGAGGCTCGCGTTTATTGACGCCGCTGACAAGCAGGAGAATGTCGCGGGAGACCAGAATCTCCGCCATGCCCAGTGTCAGGCCATACACCGGCAACTTAGGCGAATTCGCCAGCATGGGATGCCGCAAGGAAGCCTGGCTTAGACGCGCGACGTGTGCCGTTGGCAGCAAGCAGGCGGCGGGCTCGTTCAGAGCGAGATGTCCGTTGACACCCAAACCGAGCACGCACAGGTCAATCGGACCCTCTGCCGCCACCCAGCGGCGCATTCTCTGGCACTCCAGGTCTGGCTCGGCGGGATTGCTGCTGAACCCGACGTAGCGATGATCCTGCACTCCCAGTGGACCAACCAAATACGTCCGGAGGTTCGTCTCGCACGAGCCAGGGTCGTCCATCTCGATGCCGCCCCATTCGTCGAGCTTCAGCACCCGCAATGAATGAAATGCGCCGGGATTTTGCGCAAGCGACTCCGCCAGCAACTGGTAAGTCCGAGTGGGCGTTGAACCGCCAGCCGCGCACAGCAGCAGATCGGCTTTTCCAGCCAACGCAGACAGGATGCGTTGGGCGGCTTGCCGGCTCATGGCTTCATAGCTCTCGCCTGCCCAGAATGAAACGCTCAATGCGCGCTAGTGGTTGGTGAACAATGATCGGCAATCAGTAAAGGGTGGATGGTGAACGGTTTCGGCAAGACTCGCCGCTGCGGTCACCCAGCTCATCAATCACCAATCACCAATGACCCATCACTAAGTTCAATGGCCGGCTTGGTTGATCTGGTGCAGGGCTTTCAGTGCAACCGGATCGCCCCCGGCGGCCTTGGCGGCCATGTCGCGTTCGAGCGCCAGCCTGGCGTTCTCGATGGCCGAGTATTGGTTCAAGGTCAGACTCGGCGCAGCCTGGATTGCGTGCAAGGTAAAGAACGCCTCGGCATAGCCGTTGGTCCGAATGGCCGTGACCGCATGGGCGACAGCTTCCTTGACTTGATCGCCCCGGGCCGCGGGCGTGGAGGATGGCGAACTCGGCAGGGTTGCCGGCTCGGGCTCCGGAGTTTTCGCCTGAAAAACCCTTTCCAGTTCTGCCGCCGCGGCGCGCGAGGATTCTTCTTTCTTGGCGCAACTCGTCAGAAACGCCGCGCACCCGACGATCAGGCAAATTCTGAGGCAGTTCCTTATGGCAGTCGTGCGATTCATGGTGGTGACCAGTTGTTCAATTTAGGCGTTCAGTCCACAGAGGGCCTGTCGCTCATAAAGGAGTGCAATAGAAGCGCCCCCTTTGCTTCTTGGTTTGCCAGGGGGTCCGTTCATTGAGCTCCAGGGTACGGTAAACCGCGTATTTCATGAACTCGACATGGCCTTCAACAACACCGAAAGGTGTGCCGTCATTGTGGAGCCTGGAGATAAATTCATCGGGTGAATTGGATCCGTCGTTGAAATTGACGCTGTCCGGACCCATCCACAGCAGAATCGCATCCTGGCGGAACTGGCTGAGTTTGTACCAATAGGTTCCAGGCGGGTCTTTGTAATTACACGCGGCCCCGTTCACGATGTAATCGCTCAACTTATTGGCGCGCAGTTTAAAGGTAGGCGCATTAGTGTTCACGGTCGGACAACGATAGATCGAATAACTCTTCAGATATTGCCAAAGCACGCCCTTCTGGATGTTGGTGTGCAGATCGTTGGGATCATACGGCGCGGTGGTCAGCCATCCTGCAAGGCCCGAGTAGGGAGCAGACTCCCAGTTTGGAAAAGGCCAAAATTCCTTGTTGTCTCCAGCATATAAATGGCAGCCGAGCAAGAGTTGCTTCTGGTTGTTGGTGCAGGTGACTCGCTGGGCCGTGGCTTTGGCTCTGGACAACGCCGGCAGCAGCAGGCTTGCCAGGATGGCGATGATGGCGATGACCACCAGCAGTTCAATCAACGTGAAAGCGTTTGGCGAGCCGTTCTGCTTGTGCTGAGCATTCATAAACCAAAACAAAGGCAATGTCAGTTCCAAATCAATTGTGCTTCAAATCAATTCTATCCCGATAGCAGAAAAACGCAAGTCGGGAAACAAAACTGCCGAGCTGCCTCAATCTGGCAAAGCGGCATTGGGCAGGAATTCAATCCTTCGGCCAAGCCGGCATTTTACGCTATCATTCCTTAGCGTAGAGACCAAACTCCCGCGGCAAGGACCAACACTCCGGAGAGGCGGGTGCCTTGGCTCCAATGGGCTGTTAGTTTCTCCAGCACCACGAAAATCGTGAGCGCGGAGAGCCACCACAAATTCATCACTCCACCGACGAAGAGCAGCAACATCAACGCCCAACAACAGCCGAGACATGATATGCCATTCCGCATGCCACTCTGGAACGCGCCAGTATGATCAACCGGGCATCGGCAACACTCCAGGCACTTCCGTTTCCACGGGGTCAACTGGTACGCGCCCGCAATGAGCACAAGCCCCGCACCGAACCAGCGGCTGCGCAATTCCATCATCGGTGAGAGTAGCGACGCCTTGGTCAGTCCTAACTGCAAAGCCGTCGCAATCAAACTAAATATTGTCCATACAACCAGGTATCCCGCCGCGAAGGCAAACACGTGGGCCAGAACGCGTTCGCCTTCCGCGTTCCTCCGCACAACGGAAGCGTAAAGAAATACGGCAGGCACGGCCGAGGGCAGCATCATGCCAATCATCATCACGGCCCACATTGCGAAGAGCAGCCCCTGATGGGTGAAGTCCCACGTTCGTGTCATCATCCACGCTGAACAACCAGTCATCGGGCCGTACATGTCCAACGCCATCGGCGCGATCCAACCCCAGCAGAGAGCAACCACCGCTGCGAGCGTCGCTCCGACGAGCCACCGGTCGCGGCTGAACCGGCCTTTATTTGGAATACTCGTCATGACGTTCCCACCACTCAAATGGCGGGGTTTGCGGCCACCCGGCAGGCGAGTCCTCCCAGGTTTCCTGCCGGCCCAACGGTGTCAAGTCGAGCAATGACCAGACGTTGCCAAGCGCCTCAACGCCGCGGCCATCCGTGAAGTAAGAACGGTAAATATGTTTGCCGTCGCGGAAGAAAACACTGAGGCCGAATATTTCCTCTTCAGGAGTGGTGCGTCCGAAGTCCTTATTGAAATCGGTTCCAGAGGATGAGAACCACGGCACGGTCCAGCCCATGCGTTTCTTATATTTCTGGATATTCGCCAGGGGCGCAATCGAGACCACAACAAACGACGTATCACGGGCATGAAGATGGGCAAGGTGGCCGATCTGGTCGATAACCAGTGAGCAGCCAGGACACCCTGCCGACGGCCAGCCTGAAACCGCCGGGGAGAACATGAAATGGTAAAGGATAAGCTGACGCCGCCCCTCGAACAGATCCAGCAGGCTCACCTTGCCATTGGGGCCGTCGAATACATATTTCTTGTCGATCAGGACCATCGGCAACCGGCGGCGCTCCGCGGCAAGCGTGCTGAGAGCGCGGGTCATCGCTTTCTCTTGCGCGAGTAATTTTTTCCGGGCAGCTTCCCACTCGGCCGGTGAAACGATTTGAGGAATTGATTTGCTGCGCTTCGCGCTCATATCTTTTAATTGTTCCTTTCATTCGGGTTGATCATCTGTCTCAACAGGTTTCCGTCCATCAGTAAGACGAACCAGCGGCCATTATTAGGACTCCGGACTGGAATTATTTTCAACACTTCTTCCGTGCCGAATTCGGCCCCGTTCGAAAGTAGCATATCGGCCTCGTCCATTGGTGTCGAAAAAATCAGACCATTTGCTGGAGAGAGAATGATGCGTCATAATTTAATGCGGGATTTTTTTAGCCCCGTATGTCCGAAAAACGACTACACATTCGTCGTATCACTGAAACTGAATAAAACTGACAACGGTTGGTCCCGCAAGCGCGCGCAGGCGCGGAATCAGCCCAATAACGAAAGGTAATTATGAGCACAAATGCAAAAATGTCTGAACCGCAAAATCTGAGGCGAGAACACAAGATGGTTTCGCGCGATGAGTGGCTTGCAGCCCGGCTCGGGCTGCTCAAGGCGGAGAAGGAGCTCACGCGGCGCAGCGACGAGCTGGCGCGGCGGCGGCAGGAGCTGCCGTGGGTTCGGATTGACAAGGAGTACCGCTTCGAGACCGACGAGGGGAACGCCTCGCTGGCAGACCTCTTCAGAGGGCGCTCGCAGCTCCTCATCTACCACTATATGTTCGGGCCTGACTACACCGCCGGGTGTGCGACCTGCTCGACGATCGCGGACGGCTTCAACGGGTTCGTGGTCCACCTGGCCAACCACGACGTCACGCTTTCGGCTGTGTCGCGGGTGCCGCTCGCGAAACTGAAGGCGTACAAGCGCCGGATGGGCTGGAGCTTCCCCTGGGCGTCCTCGCTCGGCAGCGACTTCAACTTCGACTTCAACGTCTCGTTCACCGAGGAGCAACAGCGCGAGGGGGCCATTGAATACAACTACGAGCGCGGCGGCCACGCGATGGACATGACGCAGGTCCCGCCGCCGGTTGCCGACAACGCGGCCATGGCCGGACCCGACGTGGCCACCTACACGCGCGAGAGGCCGGGCATGAGCGCGTTCGTGCTCGAGGACGGCGTCGTTTACCACACCTATTCCACCTATGCGCGCGGACTGGACGGCCTCTGGGGCATGTACCAGTGGCTCGACCGCGCCCCCAAGGGCCGCAACGAGACGGAGGCGGGCATCTGGTGGCGCCGCCACGACGAATACGAGCCGCTTCCTCAAAACGCCGGCTCGTGTTGCCACGCAGCGGAGGGACACGCGTGAACATTCGCCACTGCTGGCAGAGAGCGACGCGCGACCGCGACAGCGCTCGTCGGGGGAAATCAAAAAGGACGCGAATGGGACGCGAATCTTTGGTTTCCCCCGTCCCCTTTGATTGTCCCCGAATAGAATTATTCGATTTCAACTGACCAGGAAAATTGCGTGCGCGCCGCCTTAGATAAAGGATCATGGAGATCTGCCTATGAAAACGCCGAAAAACCTCGATGTGCTATTCGTCGCCGGTTTTGGCCCGATCGTTCGCGACCCGGTTGCAAGCCGCAAGTTCTATTCCGACGCATTGGGATTGCCGTTCAAAGAAGATACCAACGGCTATCTGCATACGGGCGGGCTGGATGGCGTGAAACATTTTGCCCTGTGGCCGTTGGCGCAGGCGGCTGAGTCCTGCTTTGGCACGGATCAATGGCCTGGCAATGTTCCCGTGCCACAAGCGTGGATCGAATTTGACGTAGGGAATATCGAAAAAGCCACCGCGGAGCTGAAGTCGCAGGGCTACAAGCTGTTGGTTGCGATGCAAAAGGAACCTTGGGGCCAAGTCGTCACGCGGCTGCTGGGACCGGAATGTCTGCTGGTGGGCATAACCCATACGCCGTCGATGCGGAAGTGAGCTCTTGCCCCTCTCCCTCCGGGAGAGAGTTGGGGGTGAGGGCATGTATTCGGTAAGGGAGTGAAACGGGGACGAGGCAGTGGAGCGGGAACCGGGGACTGGGAAATCAAAGGGGACGGCAAATCAACGGGGAAAGGAAATCGGGATCCCGACAACGCTCGTCGGCCCCCGTCGCGGTTGCCCCGTGGCGGGGAGATCGGCGGGAGGGGCGCACGACAGATTTCTTCGAAAGCGCCGCCCGCTGCCGCATTTATGCGCATTTATGCGGCAGCGAAGAATTTTGTCGTGCGCCCCGGTGGAGTCACGCTGCTTGAGAATTGCCAGGGAAGTTTTGCAGGCTTGGGACGCAGAAACCTCTCGTCGCTGTTCATCTCACATGGTATCCGGACATCACTTTTCGGTGCTCCTACCCAGGCTAAGAACCCGGACTCCTTCCTCTTCGCGAGCGGCATACCGCCAAGCGAACGCAAAACTGCCGTGAGCATCCTCTTCTCGCTGGCCAAATATTTCACGCACAGTTTCTCCAAATCTTCGCGGCTTTCTACTTTGTCGTTCCCGGCGAAAGACGATCTTTTGAGTTCGGCAACGGAAGCCACATTCCGCAGGATTTTGCGTTTTCTTTCATAAGCCACTTTATACCGGGAAAACAACATAATCGTCGCTTTCCCGACGCAAGCATGTCGCAAGCTTTCTCGATCCGGCGCCTGCGCGTTTCCGGTTGCTTGGCTGAGGTTATCGAGAAAATCCAGTCCCGGCGCGCCATCGGTGTAATATCCGCCCACGATGCCTGCGCCGGCGGGGCGGCTGCAAGGGCTTTGCGTAGATCCATTGGTACCCTGGTCTCCGGTTCTTCTTCGGCCCGCGTAATCTCCACCTTTACCGTGTCTCCAGCGTCTGCGCCTGCGGCATCGTGCATGGCTTGGTTAAGCCTGAGCCAGTGACTTCCTTTGCCGTTTGGTTCGAGAGCGGCTCGAAAAGGGAGGCTATTGATAACTCCCTCAACCATCGTCATGCCTCGTGATGGAAGCTTCGCACTCGCGTTCTTGGGCAGGGTTAGCAGGGTCCACGATCCAATCTTTTCGGTTGCCTTGGGCCGAAACAACCTGGCGCTGAAGCGAATCGTTGACTTGGTTTCTTGCAGCTTAGCCAGTTTCATCTGAGAACATTATTCCCGCCTCTGAGCCTGCACGGACCTCAAAACTGAGTGGGTTTTATGGTTCCTGACGAGGAACCGGCAGTGGGGATGGGTTGTGAGGCGGGTCTGAATCGTGCCGATTTACTGCTTCGGCGCGTTCGGTTAGGTCCATCGGTCGGTATTGCCAAATCTCTGGCGGCCGGGACGGATTCATTTCCCCGGGATGACTGGAGGCAAATAGGAAACGCCGCCTCGCCTTGTTGGACGCGTGCCAGCAACAGCCCATATTGCGATGAGCGTTCCTACGAACACGATCGTCAGAAATTCCAATGCCAGAATCTACCACAATTTACGAAAAATGCACCCACCCTTTCACGAAGAATATGGGTTTCGAGTTTTGCGGAGAAGCTCCTCGACAGTCTTGTCTCCGGTTGGGTCGTTTTGAGGAAATCGCGGACGGTCTTTGGCTTGAGCGTTGGCCCTCGGTTCTTGAAATGCGCGTATTTGGGCTAGTGAACCGACCAGAGATCCCCCCGTTGCTCAAAGCTGTTCCAGCTACCGTCTCGCCTGCGGCTGCGGCAGCGACAACACCGGCTTGCACCAGTCCGATTCCACTCTTTCCCATTCCTGCCGCGGCAAAGGTCGAGGCGCCTGCGGCCAATGCGGCGCGGCCCTTGACCGTAGCCGCCAGCGTATAGAGATGTAGTCCTGCGGCTTGGCCTGTCTGCAGCTTGCAGAGCGTTTGCGACCAGGGGTTTGTTCGGCAAGCCGGGGGTTTCCAGGGAGAGTCCCAAGCCTGAGGCTTGCGCTGGCGCGGCGTGGCTGTGCCAGGTTCTGACTGGCTCGTAAGCAGCCCGCTAAGCCCGCTGAGCGAACTTGCGCGGGGAGGCGACTGTGCTAAGGTCATTGCCAGGCGCCCGTAGCTCAGTTGGATAGAGCATCTGCCTTCTAAGCAGAGGGTCCCGCGTTCGAGTCGCGGCGGGCGCGCCAAATTTCCTGGGAAATTTGATACTTTTTGGTTTTTCGCGCGTCCTCCTCTGCTCAAAAAGCGGCCTGTAGTCCATTTTGTAGTCCAATTATAGGCCAGTGGACACCGCGTGGGAAGAAATGGAGTGCGGTGCAGCTCTTGAGCGTTTTCAAACATTCAATCTGAGTCAGCGCACGTATCAGCTCATCCAGATATTTGAATTTAAGATATACGCCCCCTAAAAGTATAAGTGGACAAGATTAGGTGGTGTGGAGTAGTATTTGCGCACGTTCAATGAAAACTTGCATGAACATATTAGTCTCGATTTGGCCGACGACGTCGGTCGCGGAAGCGACACGTCATAGTCGGACCAGCCGGGGTAATGTGTTTAGCCTCGGCCTATCCAGGGCGTATAGCGGGCAAGAGCCCGGAACCGGTTTGGATAGATTGAAGGTGAGCAGGTAAACGAACCAGACAACGGATTTCTACACCCTGCTTATCGGAATGGAAGCAGGGTTTTTTATTGCCCGCAAACGACTCAAGCGAACTCGATAACGAAAGACAAAGCACTGTGAATAGAAAGAAACCGACGTCTTGATGATGTCACCTGGCACAAAACAAAAGCAGGCGCGGGAGAGCCGAGGTTCTCCGCCGGTGGGGTCTGCCCACAGGTCGCAACTAAGCGCGCCGGATGAGTTAGGCCGGATTTTACAATCTAAGGGCTTGGCAGGAGGTGTGCCCCAAAGCACCGAAAGAACCACCGTGAAACCGTGGGTTGGTATCGCAAGATAGCAAGAGGTGTTTGTTCTTTGTTGAAATGGCGCGGGCCGGGAGGGAAATGCAGAATGCAGAACGCAGAATGCGGAACCCTCCGGCCCTAATATTTTTCCGGAGCGTTACTCCTGCATATCCGAGTTCCGCCGCGCCGTGTTGATTGAGGAGACGCAAATCGCTACGAGCTCGTTTGCCTCACGATGCACAGGGACGGAGGTATTGGAATCAACTTTTCCAGCGTCGGAGAGGAGTTCGATCCAGTAAGCGGATTCGTCAGCCTCCTCCAGCACGGTCCCCATTTTAGAGATGAAGTCCGCCTTGGACTTTGCTCGATGTGCTGCTCGGTAGTTTGCCCCAACCGATGTTCCTGCGCGCAGCAGTTGCCTGCTGAGAATTCGGCATGTTTCGTCTTTGGGCAGGCCCTCACAAAATTTGATTGTGGCCAGTGCAAATTGTTTCGTGCGATCCAACAAATCATTGGTTCTTTGCATGGCGGCATTCTGCATTCTACATTCTTAATTCTCCATTCAAAAGGGTCTCCAAAACTCAGCTCACTCCGGGCGGCACGGAGGCAGCCTGCCATTTTCATTTGGGGTCGTGGCAGACAAGCAATGCACTTGCCCTGCAAGCAAGCTTATGTAGGAGCGTTACCCACCGACTCCACCAGCCTTCGCCCGCTGCGGTGCGGCGGGCGAAGGCTGCCGCGCCGTAGCTCGGAGAGCGGAGGCGGGCATTACGTCCCCCAAAGCAGCGGGCTTCGGCTCGGCGGGCCAATTTCAACTGCGGGAAACTCGACCAATGCACAGAGAGAAGCCTCATAAACTTCTTCAGGTGGGTGTGACTCCCACTCCCACTCCCGCTACCAGCCTTCGCCGACAAAGGAGGTGAAGGCTGTCGTCGAAGCGCGGAGCATGTAGACGGACCAAATCGCATTGGACGCGCGGGCTTCGGCCCGGCGAGCCAATTTCTCAGGGAAGTGATCCGGCTGCCCGACTGTAAATCGGGTGTCAGAAAACAAAGTCGGAAGCGACGAACTGGAGCGTTACCAGCGCTTCCCATCATTTTGGACTCGTAGCTCATCCCGTTCAATCGCTCTAACTAAATTGCGAAAGCAAAAATGGCGCAGGGTTATCGCGCTTCAATCAGCTCAAGCGCTTGCTCATTGACCCAGCCTTTTTCTGGAAATGTTCGCGCCCATTCGGCCGGAGTGACTTCGCGAGCTTCATGCCAGTCCGGTTTTTCACACCAGTCCAAGAATTTGCGCACGGTCGCACGAATGTGCGGGGAAGCCCCCTTGGCCAGGAGTGTTTGCGCAAAGCGGACCGCGTCGGGCCGGACGCATCCGCAGTTCACGACCGCGTTAAATAATGGGGTGTGGCCGCCGAAACCCGCCGCATCAATGCTGGCTCGGACGTTGGGGTCAGCTCCTTGCTCCAGCAGTAGATCGAAAATCTCGTGCTCCTCAAAGTCAATGGCCATGTGTAACAGAGTCGTTCCCTCCAGCGGTGTGCCGTGCAGTCCCGAGCGGCCATCCGGCGAGCAGCCCAGTTCTGGCGGGTAGATCTCACGGCAACTGAAGCGCCGATCAAGCAGTGGTGGATCGCGGCGCAGATGTTGCTTAAGCCAGTCAGCCTGCCCGCGATGAAATGCCATGATCGGTGTGTCGGGCAATTGATATCCCTGCCGCGCAAAAATTTCGAGAACGGCGTGCTTACCTGCGGGATTTCGGCCATAGGTCTCCAGAGCGAGAGCTAACGGGGCGAGGCGATCTCCTTTTTTGTCCGTGAAAGGCGCTTCCAATTCCACCAAAAAAGACAACCCGGCGGGGTTCAAGGTTTCGCAAGCACCCATCACTATGCCCGGAAGCAGTTTTGCCCCATGCGCGTGCAACCAGCGCGCGCAGTCCAATTCTCCTTGCAGCAACGCGCGGTCGAACGCGTGCTGGAAATCGCGCGCTCCAAGCGGAGCGATCTCCTGAATCATTTCGAGCTTGCCCAGATTGGCGGCATGGCTCATCGGCGGGCCCCAATTCCCGCTCCGGACCGGGATGCGCAGAAGCTGCGGATTTGCTCTCAACAATCCGACAACCGCCTCCCGGTCGTCGGCCCGAATGGCGCGATCGAGCGTTCCCGCGAGTGTATGCGAGGCGATGCGCTCCTTAAGTTCGGCCCAATGAGAAAATCCATACTCTCGCGCGATCACTAGTTGCGCATCGCTCAACCGAAACGGCGCCGCGAGAATAGCCGGATTGTCCGCGGAGCGGAATTTCGGATGCCGCCGACGAATGCGGTCGAGAGCTTCGGAATGCTGCGCCCTCAATTGCGTGAGCAATTCTCGGGCTTCGCGTTTAGGAACATCGAGGTGCGGCCTTTGAGGCAGGTCCCGTGATACTGTCGCCATAACTTTCTTTCTGTTGCGCCCGTTGGTCCGCCACTCTCGGGCAAGAAAGTTAGGTTAATAACTTTTTTACACAATCCGGTGGGCTGTGCCCATTTCCGCGGACGGGATGCTTCCGGCCAGCGGCAGAATAGTGCCGCCGAACTGGAATACGGGCAAGAAGAAAACCGGGGACGCCCAGGTGAAGGGCGCATCTCCGAGCCAGGCAGATGCAGTTCCTCGGTTGCTCCAGCAACGTTTGGCACGGGATCAATCCGATTCGGTCGAGTCGGGGCTGCTGATGCCGATGATGAGATCGCTTCTCCGGAGTTGTGCTTTAAAGTGTGTGTTAAATTGAACCGTAAGCAGCCGCTGATTCGAAACGGATCCATTGCCTCTCTGGCCTTCTCGGCGCTCGGTTCTCCGTCAAAATCCTTTCAAATCCGTTTGCTGCTTTCCAGAGTTTAAACGGACGCAGACGCGAAATACTTTGCTGCTGATTCGACCGTGCCGCGAGTCAGAAGAGGTTGGACTAGCCCAGACGCCGCAGTTCTTCGGCAATGAGCCGCTCTGCTTTCATCTCGGCGCTGAGGGTGCAATTCCCTTCGGGTCCGCCAATTTTCTCGGAGCGTAGCTCAGTCTTCAGAGCGCCCGGCTTGGGACCAGGAGGCCGCAGGTAGAAATCCTGCCATTCCGACCAATTTGAATTGCTGTCGTAGCCGAACACATGAGGCATCCGTCTTCTAAACGGAACGATGCAGGTGGGAATCCTGCCGGCAGCGCCATCGCCAGGTGGTGTCAAAGTAGTCCCGATTCGGAATCGGGATTAAGCCGCTTGTCTTGGTGCGAGTCCAAGTCTGACAGCCAATTTAAATGCAGAAGTTATAATGCAGAGTGCAGAATGAAATCGGCGCAGAAATTCTGCATTTTGAATTCTGCATTCTGACTTTAAGGAAGGCAGGCAGATATAAGCTGGCTGCACCTGTCTTGAAAACAGGATCGGCGCGAGCCGAGGTCGGAGCGTTACCGACGCCTTCCGCCAATCATTAACCCTCAGCCAAAGCAAATTCTATGAAGCCCGTAATCGGCTATCAAAGCCAATTGCTCTTTCGCAAGAGCTATAAACCGAATCGCGTCATTCGATTCCGACCGCCTGTGAAGCCGAACTTCGTTTTTCGTCGGATGCGACGCTTTGGTTCAAAGCGGCAACTGGAACTCGTCTCGTAGCTCAATAGCAGAGCACCCGGTCGATAACCGGGCGACGCAGGAGCGTTACCTGCCGGGACGACCAGCCTCGGCTCTCCGAGCTTCGGTTCGGTGAGCCATTTCCCCGAGTAGCTGAGGCAGATTAGCGCCTCGCTGAAGACGAGGAGACGTTGGCGCGCTACCAACCTCGGGGACCATTCTTAAATGCAGAGTGCTGAATGCAGAATTCAGAATTCAGAGCGCGCGGCCATTCTGCATTCTGCACTCTGAATTCTGCATTCGATACGTCCGCGTGGCTCAGTTAAATTAGAGCGCCACCGTGCGATGGTGGAGGTCGCAGGTGCAACTCCTGCCGTGGACGCCATTTTGCCTCTGTGCCTCAGAAGCCACAGGACGAGTTTTGTAAACTCGTAATCGTCGGTGCGAGCCCGACCAGAGGCTCCAGCCTTCGCCTGCTGGCCACGGCTCGGCAGGCCATTTCATGGTGATCATAATGTAACAGCAGCATCACGCCCCGTGAAGGCGTTTGTGCCGGTGCGAATCCGGTTGGTCACCCCAATTTTCGATGGGCCGAAGTTCGCAGATTATCGCTCCAAATCGACGGGGTGGTTGCTCACCCTGAGAGAGCCGCCGGATGCAAATCTGGTGTCGCGGGTTCGAGTCTCGCTTGCGAAGCCCCGTATCTGCGACGCCACTTGCCCATCTGACTTACCGAAAGCGCAACTACATGTTGCCTTCGGACCAAACCGCATCTGGTGCCTGCGCTGGCCATCCAGCGCGAGTGCCGGAGATGCCAGTTGTTCAACTGCCAGAAAACGCTGGGATTCGGTTCTGGAGATATGGCTTCAATTTCTAGCGACCAGTAAAATTAGGCAGGCCGTTGAGCGTGGGTTATCGGGTACGGTTAGTTCTATCGGGGCGGGTGGGTTCAAATGCAACAACCAAGGCGTGCCAATGTGATGCTCGGGGTGTGTCCTGGGCAGAATGACAACGCCGGACGCGTCATGACCGTCATGACCCTTGTCGCCATAATTGTGCTTGCGGCTCGAAACCAAAAGACTAAACTCGAAACCAATTATGAAATCGGCATCGCTTGATCAGGAATTGGAAGCTCTGAAAACAACCCTTCACGCCCTTGAACCGCTTGACGAGGGCCAGCGCCGTTTTGTTTGGAAAACGGTGGCGGAGCGCATGGCCATTTTGGTCGCCGGCCCTTCCAGTCCTGATTCGAGCGCGCGCCATGAACAGGGGTCGGATGATTTATCATCTCCCGCTGGAAATGGATCGAAGGCTACAGCTCCGGCGACTGGAAATGGCGATCTCCTCGCCGGTCAAACTCCCAAGGCATTCCTGAAGGCCAAACTGCCAAAGACGGACGTGCAGCGCATCGCCTGCCTTGCTTATTACCTAACTCACGCCCGGAAACAGGCCCACTTCAAGACAGAAGATCTGACGAAGCTCAATACAGAAGCGGGAGGCGTCCCGCTGTCAAACCCCTCGATGGCTGTCGCAAATGCCGCGAAGCAAAGCCACTTCCTGGCAGCCATCGGCCAGGCCAAGAAGCAGATCACGGCCCTTGGAGAGGACGTTGTGGTGGCTCTGCCCGACGCCGAAGCCGTGAAGGCTGCGGTGGCCAACCACAAAAAGCCCCGAAAGAAGAGAACCAAAAAGACTACTGCTAAAGCAAAATAGTTGAGGCGTGCGCTCAATAATCCAATCCCAGCTCGCAGCAGCGCTCCCAGCCAAGCTGGTCGACGAGTTGCTTGAAGCCCACGCCGAGGCCAAAAGGAATGTTTACCTTGGAGGGCTCCGCCTTGGCGAGGTGGAGGGTGGTAGGTTTTGCGAGGCTGCATTCCGGTTGCTTGAGCAAATCACTAAGGGGAATTTCACTCCCCTCGGAACGCAGATCAACACCGAGCAGACCATTAAAGCGCTGGAGAACTTGCCGAAAGGATCGCATCAGGAATCCGTGCGGATCCATATTCCCCGAGCCCTCCGGTTGGTTTATGACATCCGCAATAAACGTGACGCCGCCCACCTCGGCGATGGTCTTGATCCCAATTTGCAGGACGCAACAGTTGTCACCTCGATACTTGATTGGGTCCTTGCTGAGTTCATCCGTCTTTACCACAACGTTGCCGCGGATGTTGCTCAAGGATTGGTAAATCAAATAGTGACTCGTGCTGTCCCGGTGGTTCAAGACTTCAACGGCTACCTTAAGATTCTGAAGCCTAACCTTGCTGTCAGCGATCACTGCCTAGTTCTTTTGTACCATCGAGGGGATAAGGGAGCTGTTTTTAAGGAACTGGAGGCTTGGGTGCGTCCAGCGATGCGTGCGAATTTGGGCAGAACCTTGAACGGGTTGGCCGAACGTAAAGACCTGGTCCACTTCGACGGAAGTCGTTACCTCATAACGCGCCTCGGTCAGAAGGAAGTTGAAGGCAGACACCTCGTGGAACCGACCGGATAGCTCGTCGTCAGCTATCCAAATTGATCTATTGGCGCATTCCCGCCGGTTCGAGTCCGGCCTTCGGCTCCATACGCCGAAGTAGCTCAGTGGTAGAGCGCGTTCACTTCCCGGTTCGTCCTTTATCCGTCGGTCATTTCAGCGGGCCGTAGATTGTGGGTTATCGTCAACTCGGTAGTAGCGGTTCAATTCCGCTCCGCGGAACAATCGGCGGTGGTGTAACGGTAGCACTCCCGGAAATTATTCCACAGTCGCCTTCTTGCCCGCTCATCGCCTTTGACGGGCCGAAGTTGTGGGTCATCGCATGTTATTGGTTCGAGTCCAGTGGCCGGCTCAATACGCCGGCCTAGCTCAATGGTTGAGCAGCCCCCGCATTTTTCGCGGGGTAATTCCACGGCCGCCCTTGCCCATCCAATTTCTCGACGCACTTCTCGCAATATGACTGCCGAGTCAAGCGGGTTGTGATCTGAACCATACAACAAGGCACACCGCCCGAGTAGCGTGTTACGGTTGGTTGCCGCTCTGATTCATGAAAACTGAAAAACCGGTCCGACCCGGGAGGTCGGATAAGCCGCCGTAGCGCGGGTGGGGGCGGTTGCCTCACGGGCAACCATTCCCACGGTCGTTCTTGTCCATTGACCGGCTGCGGGCGGTGTCAGCAGGCGTGATTCATCCCACGCCGATAAAGTCCGACAAGGACGGATGGCGAACACCGCCGGAAGTCGTTCGCTGGGCCGTGTGTTGTGGGTTATCTGATCATTAAACGCTACGAAAAGGTTCTGTCGAACCGAAGCCCTTGAATGGGCAAACAAAATGTGCGCGCCGCCAGTCGATAAACCTCAACGTTTGCGGCCGCATCGTTTTTGGTCACCACGCTGACATGCGGAAGATTGAAGGCAGCAACCGGGAGTATTTGGCGATGGCCGAACGAACTTCCGCCACCCGACGATTCCAAACCAAGCAGACCTGTCGCGAAAGCGGGCTCAAAAATGGCAACGACAAGCTACGCACTGCTTTGCCCTCGAACGCGGACTCGGCTAACCGCGGCAGGACCGCGGCGACCTCGAGGCTGGAAACAGCCTGAGCCAGTTGGGGATACGAGCTAAAACGCAGGCGCACATTCAATTTGGCATCCACCCGCTGCGCTTCCAATTCAATCGCTTGGCGGATACCCGCGCTGCCGTCCAGCATGGCCAGCGGCATTTGACCCAGGATTTCCGAGGAAAGCTTCTATCCTTCGTTGCCGGGCAGCAGTTGGGCGGGCGCGAACAGGCGAAACTCGAGTTTCCCCAAGGGTGCCGAGACCAACATCCGGTGGGCCTCAAACCGGCTGACGACCCCGAAATCGAGGATAGCATCCACTACTTGCTTCAGGGTCTCGTCAGTCTTGAGATTCTGAAACGTCACCGTGAGTCGCGTGTGAGCCGCTGAAAGCCCTGACAAACGCGGAAGCAACAGCCACTGGATCAGGCTCTCGCCAGCCCCAACCTTCAGCTGCATCGGTTGCCCTGCACAGGGGAGTCGGAATTCATCCAGTGCTGAGAGCGTGTGTCCGATGATTTCATAAAGGCGCTGGCCGGCGGCGGTCAGTTCCGCTGGCCCATGGCCGTGTTTGAGCAACTCTACTCCGAAATACTTTTCGAGCTCCCTGAGTTGTCGGCTGTAATGGCTTTGGCGATTCGAGTCGTCTTGTGCCGCTGCGGTGATGCCTCCGGCGGCGACAATTTCCCGGAACGTCTTCAACCGTTCCAACGAAAGTCCAGAATGAGCGAAAAGGTTTTCGAACATGATTGCCCAGTCATCCTGCTTGTGTTCTCCACCATAAACAAGGGCCGACGTGTAGCGCACAATCTGCAGAAACATGAAAAACACAAGGCCAACCGCGAGCGACCGGATCGGTTCTTGACCTGCTCCGGCGCTGTGGCAGCCTTGACCAACCAACCTTAAGAAAACAACCGTATGCCAAATAACGACACACAAATGGTCCGGGGGGGACTCCAGAAGATCGATGAGCAAGCGACTAAGCTCGTGACTGACGCATTCGCCGAGTGCCAGCTTGAGGATGGATGGGTCAATGCTGCGCATCTCGGCAGTGTTATCAAAACACTTGATCCAAATTTCCAGCCAACGGCATACGGCTTTCAAAAGCTTGCTGAGTTCCTCACAGGATCCGGCTTGTGCGAGATCCGCCGGGAGGGTCTTGTCGTTTTCGCAAAGCTGGTAAACATTCCGGGCCAACCGGACGGAGAAGGGGCCGCAATTCGGGACGTACGGCCGATCCTCGGTCGGGCAACGGTTTCGGTACCGCGACAACTTAGGCCAGACTCACCGCCAAAACTTTGCGATTGGGCTTACTTTCCAAAAGGAGGCGACCTGTCGGCTGAGACTGGTTTCACAATCGCAATCCGGCACCTGAGGGGCCTAGCGCTTGAGGAGCTTTGGGATTTTGGGGGAAGCGAGGATTGCGAGCGGCCGCACCCAATTTTGAGGAACTATCTGAACTATACATTCTTCAAGCTGTGGCTGCAGGGTGATGTGCTAGCGCAGGGGCGTTACGCTTCGTTCAATACCGGGTTGGTTGACAGCCGCTACGAGCCAATTTTCGCGTTCTTCGTAAAGAACAGGAATATCGATCGGCAGCCATGGTGTTTTTCTGCATTTTGCTTCGCGGGCGAAGACGCCCCGGGAAAGCTCCTTGTCTCGCATTTCAATCCACTGCGCCAACCCGCTGTTTATTTCGAGGATCCGCGTAGCATGTTCTACGACCTCCGAGGTGGAACACCTAGCGTAGATTGGGAGCATGTGATCATCGAGAATGTAAGTAGGCTTCCGTTGGAGTTTCTGAAGGAGAACGCTCCGAAGACGTTTGTTTGGCGCGAGAGCTCCGCAGAGCGCGACCATGGCTATTTTGACCAACTGGCTCAAGCGATCCGCGGCGACGCGCGCTCTTACCGCACGATAAAAAACCGAATGAGCGATAGCCTGGAGCTCGCGCTGAAACGCGTGCGGTGGAATTTCAAAACCGCGATCCCTCAATATTATCCAACTCGGCGGCAGATGAGCCTGCTCCTACCGCTCGCCCTTGCTTCCGACGAGCAGCCAGACATAGCGATGGTGGTTGAGCGCACCGCCTCTGGGAACTACCTTGGGCACACGCTTCTTCCGCTCATGTGGGCTTACAACAACGCCCGACTCGTGTGTCGTCCCGATAGCGACTGGCTGAGTCCGAAGCTTATCTCCGCTTCAAGTGTGAGGGAACTGCTGGCTGCTGAACCGGCTGACGACTCTCCAGAATAGGGCTTCTGAACCGACCGTCCGTCGGGAGCCACTCCGTCAGCGCTGGCGGCCGCACATTTCAAAGGTCGAATTTCCTGCGGGCCGAAGAGCATGGGTTATCGCTTGAAACGAATGAACCCCACGTTCACCAACTTGTCCGCAGTGCAATCAACGCAATCCGTGCCGAGAGTTGGCGGCGCATCAGCTGAACGGAGGCCATCATGGCTATCAACTACGCAAAGATCTTCAACCACCGCAATACGCCGCAGTCGCAGCCGATTCCGGGTTCGAACCAGGTTCGCAACTCAGGCAGCGGCTATTCGTGGCAGGTCGATGACTGGACGCGACTCGACCGCTTTCTCATCCTCGGCGCCGAAGGCGGGACGTATTACATTACCGAACGCGATCTGGTGAAGCAGAACCACGACGCCATCGTGCGTTGCATCAAGGCCGATGGCATTCGCGCCGTGAACCGCATCGTTGAAATCAGCGGCAGCGGTCGCGCGCCGAAGAACGATCCGGCCATCTTCGCTCTCGCACTCGTCGTGACACACGGCGACACGCAGGCGAAGGCTCACGCATTCTCGAACCTGGGCAAGGTCTGCCGCATCGGCACGCACCTGTTCCACTTCGCGGAATACGTGAACGCGATGCGCGGCTGGGGTCGCGGTCTGCGTAACGCCGTCGCAGGTTGGTACGTCGAACGCGAAGCCGACGGCCTCGCATACCAGGCCGTGAAGTATCAGCAGCGCGATGGCTGGTCGCACAGCGACCTGCTCCGCCTCGCTCACCCGAAGGCTCCTTCGCCACAGCATGACGCGGTCTTCCGCTGGATGCTTGCTGGCGCGGATTCGCTCGGCGAACGCGAAGTCAAGCGCAAGGTTCGCGGTGAAGATCGCGTCGCGAAGTATGACGCGGTCGGTGAACTGCCGAAGTTCATCGAAGCGTTCGAGCGGTCGAAGCGCGCATTGAGCAGGGATGAAATCGTAAAGCTCATCACGGATTTCGACCTGCCGCGCGAAGCGATCCCGACGCAGTGGCTCAACGAAGTCGCTGTGTGGGAGGCGCTGCTCCAACGCATGCCGATGACGGCGATGGTCCGCAACCTTGGCAAGATGACGGCCATTGGCCTCATCAAGCCGTTCAGCGACGCGAAGAAGCTGGTTCTCCTCAAGCTGAAGGATGAAACGGCACTCAGGCGTTCGCGCATCCACCCGCTCGCCGTTCTCGTGGCGCAGAAAATCTACGCCCAGGGCCACGGCGATAAGGGCGCGCACAAGTGGTCGCCGGTTTCGGCGATCGTGGACGCGCTGGACGCAGCGTTCTACGCCACGTTCAGCAACGTGAAACCGTGCAACAAGCCGATGCTGCTCGCGCTCGACGTGAGCGGTTCAATGGCTGCGTCGAACATCGCGGGTTCGTGCATCACTGCCCGTGAGGGCAGCGCAGCGATGGCACTCATCACGGCAGCGACGGAGCCGGAACACGAAATCATCGGGTTCTCTGCTCCGACACGCGGCTGTTACGGAGGCATGCATGGCGGTGGTGAACCGGGCATTACGCGCGTGACCATCTCGCCACGTATGCGACTGGCCGAAGTCATCAAGGTGATCGAAAAGATCCCGATGGGCGGCACGGACTGCGCCCTGCCGATGCTGTGGGCTGCTCGCAACAAGCTGAACGTGTCGGGTTTCGTGACCTACACGGACAGCGAAACTTGGGCTGGCAACATTCATCCGGCGCAAGCGCTGAGTCAGTATCGCAGTGAGTTCGTCGGTAACGCGAAGGCAGTCGTTGTGGGCATGACCTCCAACGGCTTCACCCTCGCTGATCCGAACGACCGCGGCATGCTCGACGTAGTTGGTTTCGACACGTCTGTGCCGGCAGTGATTGCGAACTTTGTTCGCGAGTAGCGAACGGTTCAAGGACGCCAAGTAACAACGCAGGCGGGAGCGAAAAACTTCCGCCTGCGCTCCACTTTCTTCATACAAATGGCGCGCCCGCGGTGTCGTACTCTTGATGAACATTCATTTCACATGCCGTAACCGCTTAATTGCGCTGACAGTCTTGCTATCGTTTGCCGGCTTCGCGTCGGCGGGAACCGCTGAGTTGGAGCAGGAGGTGGATCGATTGTTCAGCGCCTGGAACAAACCGCATTCGCCTGGCGCGGCTGTCATTGTAGTAAAAGACGGGCGCGTTGTTTATCAGCGCGAATTTGGCTGCGCGAGCCTGGAGCATGACGTTGCCATTTCGGCGCGGACGGTCTTTGATGCGGCGTCAGTCGCGAAACAATTTACCGGACTTGCGATTGCGATGTTAATGAAGGAGGGAACGCTCGCGCCCGACGATGACATACGAAAGTATTTACCGGACGTGCCCGATTTTGGTGAGCCGATCAGGATCCGGCATTTACTTTCTCACAGCAGCGGTCTGCGCGATTGGGGCCCTGCGCTGGTTCTCTCCGGCAGCGGATGGTCGGACTTGGTAACCACCGATCAAATCATGGAGCTTGTCCGGCACCAACGCGCATTGGGATTCGCTCCCGGCGAAAAGGACCTGTATTGCAATACTGGCTACAACTTGCTCGCGGCCATTGTCGCGAAAATCAGCGAAAAACCATTCTCGACCTGGATGAAGGAAAATGTTTTCCAGCCTTTGGGCATGCACAACACGGGCTTCTACAACGGCCCCCCTGCGGTTGTTCCGCATCTGGCAGATTCGTATGAATTCATGCCCGGTACGGGCTTCGTGCGATTGACCAGCCAAGTCTTTGCGCCGGGCTCCAGCACCTTGCTGACGACTATCGGCGACATGGAAAAATGGCTGACTAATCTGGAAACTGCGAAGGTGGGCGGGACTGAGGCGCTGGCGGCGATGAGGAAACGCGGAAGACTGAACTCCGGAAGCACGATTAACTATGGTTTTGGGCTGGTACTGGAACGGGTTCACGGTTTGGAAACAGAATCGCATGGAGGTGGCTTGGACGGATATACGAGCGCGGTTCTCCACATTCCATCGAGACGCTTTGGGGTGACAATTCTTGCGAATCGCGCGGATATCAACGCGGAAGTTTTGGCACGGCAAATTGCGGAGATTTACCTCGATCTGCCGCGCGATTTGCCGGCGGTTGGGCCCAGGTTGGAAAGCAAGCCTCTAAAGGCGCCAGATTTGCCCGCGCCGACTAGGGAGGAACTGTCCGCCTATGCTGGCGACTATTGGAGCGAGGAACTCGAAGTCGTTTATCACGTCGCAGTCCGCGGCAGCAATTTGATGATGCGATGCGGCTTTCGAGAATGGACTCCACTGCTGGCGCGATCAGCCAATCAATTTGAAACCGAGCGTATACCCGAACTTGGCCTCAAGGCAGAGATTCAGTTTACGCGCAATGCAGTAGGCGAGGTAAGTGGCATGAAAGTCAGTGCGAGACGGGTTCGAGAAGTGAGATTTGCGCGTGTGTTCTTGCCTCACTTTGAGGTTGAGAAAAGTAGTCGAGCAAAAGAATAGAGTAAGCTCAAGCACGTTGACGCGCGGTCCCGCGCTCGGAACAGACTTGGCCACTTTGTTTCATCACATCCCGTTGGCCGAGCAGTTCAGGCGGCGGCCTGCAAAGCCGCAGAGGCTGGTGCGATTCCAGCACGGGATTCCATTTCTCCGAGCATAGGTGTTGAGAGATACACGCCGGTCTTCCAAACCGGAATACAGGGCGCGCTACCCTGATGCTCGTCCATTTCTCGCGACGCGAATACCGGTGTCAGCCAGGACTTCACAGGCCTGACTGCGGCGGTTCAACTCCGCCTTCGTGTCGCGTTCGGGTTGCAAGCATTGCAGCGATGCAGCGGTCTCTTAAACCGCAGAGCACGGGGCAGCACCGTGGCGACCCACCATTTTCAAGTGATGAGTGCAAAATGAAGAGTGCAAAATAATGCATGGCAGTAGCGTGGCCTATCGGGGCTCTCGCATTGTGCATTCTCCACTCTGCATTCTGCGTTTGGAACGCCGGCGTGGCTCAGCAGCGACAGCAGCAGTTTCGTAAACTGCCGGGCAATCCGCCCCGCGGGAGTGCGAGTCTCCCCGTCGGCCCCACCTTTCGAGTGAAGAGTGGAGGGTGCAAAGTGTAGAATGGAAACCACAGACTAACGAATTCCCTTCCCGGTTCTGCATTCTGCATTCTTCACTCTACATTCTGCATTGAAGCGGCTCCCGTAGCTCAAATTATCAGAGCAGGCGGCTTCGAACCGCTGGGTTGCAGGACCGGAACGCCGGCCTGACATTGCTGACCCCAGCCTGCCACGATTCGCAGGGACGGATCCAATGGCTCTGACGGCCGGCCAGATTTTTCAACCGGTTGATGAGATATACCGGGGCGGTCCAACCTGGCGTTCCGTGACCTAAAGTTGGTTTCAGTAATGGAGTGTGCGCGCGCACGCAGTCTACCAGGCGCAAAAATGCGGTCCGGCGCTCCGTGTAATCGTCCAGTTCATCCAACGCGATTTTGATCGCGGCGTCAATTCGAACTGCATCTCGTTCTTTCTTTCGTCTGCTAAGATTTTCGATCTTCGATCCATGTAACAAAGCAAAAAGATTAAGTTTCATCGCACCCTCCTGCGGCACAAAGCCGCTTCCAGTGTTTTGGGAATGGTGAAACCTCCGCGCGGACTCGTCGCTTTTCGGGCTCGATTGCGCGAAGCCGGGGCAATGACCGGCTGAAGTACAGTCCAAAGCGCAAGCAACCGGCGCTAACATCCTGGATTGATCACTCCCTGGCGGAGGTTAATGAGGGAAACGGCCCGCTACGAAGCGGTCGTTCGCGAAGAAACTATGACAGGCAAAAGTGCATGGCAAGATCACTTGTACCAGAAATGCGGAATTCGTCAACCGCCCGCACGAGCAAACGCGGGGTCTACGGATTGCGGGCGGGGAGGCGACTGCCACTAAGGTCATTGCCAGGCGCCCGTAGCTCAGTTGGATAGAGCATCTGCCTTCTAAGCAGAGGCTCCTGCGTTCGAGTCGCGGCGGGCGCGCTAATTCCAGGCCGGTGAATCAGGCATTTGGTGCGGTTGAGCCAAACCCTCGGGGCAAGAAGTAGTTTAGACCATGCCAACTTCGGCAAAGCGGTGAAAGTAAGACGTATTTGACAAACGCGCCAGTAGTGTCAACCGCTTGATGTTCAAAAGTTCCTTGGCATCCTTGATGCAAGGTACAGAGTCATTCACCGGGCTCTTTCGGATGCAATCCATCTGCCCGCTTGTATCATGGCGCAGTCAAACTATGCTTGGCGCAAAGATGAGCAGCGCCGCCAAACAGACTTTCTTATCGGCCCGACTGCCTGGCTTCACCGGGCGCGGAGATAAGTACCTGGGTGAGATCGCGCAAGACCTGCGCCGGGTGTTGTGGAAGACGCAAAACAATTTCGCTCACGCCACTTGCCGCCTGCCGGATATTGCCTGGAGCGAGGTGGCCGTGGTGCTGGTGGAATGGGCGGAGGACATTCACAACGACCTCGGTCTGTGGCGCTCCGTCGAAGCCCACCAGCGCCAATGGTTCGGCACGCCGTTGCCATTTATTGTCGCGCCGGCCGATGGCGAGCCACAGGGTTTTGATGCGCGGCGGATTCAGTACCTTCTCTGGAATCTGTGGCATTGTTTCAATCGGAAGTTAGTGATCTCGCCCACGCATCAGGATTTGAAGCGCCTGGCAGACGCGTCCGGATGGTTCTTGCAGGAGCGATTCGCACGGCTGCCGCGCGATTCGGGTTTGAAACGTTTTCTAACGACGCCGAACGATTTCGGTTGGGACATCAAGCGCAAGCTGCTCTGGGCGGGCATCAACTCGTATTTGTTCCGTTTTCTGTTTCTCAAATATCTCGATGACCAGAAACGCAAGCCGGACATTGCCGCCAAGGACGATTTCGTCTGCGGACACTGCACGGAGTGGGCGGGCCTTGGGGTGATTGACGTGCTGGCCGGCGCGTTGGATTTGCCTGAAAGCGATAGGGCCACGTTGCGGACCTGGTATGAGCGCCATCGCTCGTTCTTCCGCGTCCTGGGGCGCCACGAAGAGGAAGGCGAGTCGAAAACCATCACGGCGCGAAACCTTGTCAACGGTCAGCCGTACACGGTCCGCATGAACATCGCTGGCTGTCCGTTCGAAACCGGCATGGTGGTGTATGGCGCATTGACCCCCTGGCGCGGCGAGTGGTATTGGTCCGGCGCGCAAGAAACCTTCGAGAACATGCCCGAACACGAAGAAGCGAACGTCCGCAAGGAAATGTTGGAAACGGCCAGTGCTATCGCGTACCGATACTGCCCAGGAGAGGCCGAGAAAGCCCGGGGCCTGATGCGGCAACTCGATGCGAAATTGGTCGCGCATTATGGAGCAGACCTTGTCACCTTTCCAGACGGCCTGGCGCTCGCGGCCGCCGAGCAGAAACGCATGGAAAGCGATTGGGCGGCTGCGAAGCCGGAACAGGTGGCACGTATCATGGATGAGCGCGGCCTCAATTCTCCGCGCCCGCGCATGAAATTGCCACCCGAATTCCTGAATCACGACCAGGGCATCGGCGCATTTTCCAATCCCGACGAAGGCCAGGAGTTCATGCTGGGTTTCAATCATCTCGTGTCTGCTTTTCGGAAAAAGGGCTGCGGATTGGTCGAGGATGAGCTGCATGCCGTGCGCGGTTTTATTGTCAATGCGGGCATCAGCCCGGCTTTCGTCCGGCGGTTGGCGGCGGAGCACGGCGCGGAGTCTGTCGCCGAGAGCTTCCTCGTGCGCGATTTTCCTCCGGAATGGTCGCTGGAAGTTCTGTTGCGCCGGCACAAGGGTCACTTCTACAGGAAGCGCTATCCGTCGCTCTCCTTGTTGCAGCCGGCCGGGTCATGAGCCGAATCAAAGAAGGGCGAAGTCTGTGTGACCTGAACCGGTCTGGATGCGAACCTGCATTCCAGCAAAGTGCAAGCTCTCGAAATGGAAGAAGGGATTTACGCCGAACCACTCTCTCGGCAGGCTACGCGGCGTTCACTTCGCCTATCCTCCAGCGAAGAATGTCGCACGAGCCGGACAACATTTTTGCTGGGACACACGTCATGTCCCTCGTCGAAGTGCGCGGCACGAACAACTCGCTTGTCAACCTTCCGTGGCTTGGCGGCTCGCTGCTTCCATTTGGCGCCATTCGGCCCACGTGACGCCAAAGGGCCAGCCGCCTGGAGTGTAACCGGCGATGTAGGCAAAGTGTTCGTCAGAGTCCGGGACATGTTCGGCCTCTTCGGCCTTGAGGCTCTGCAGCCCCTTATGGCGGGAGCACTGAGCGCCTTCCAGCGCGCGGTAAAGTTGGGCCACCCATACAGCATCGAGACGGATTCCCAGCATTGACAGTTCCCCGACAGCGCAAGGCCAGTCCACGCCGAACCGTTTCCGATAGGACTTCGCGATCTGAATTGCTGGGCGCCCCGTTTGCGTGGCCAGCCAGCGGGGGGCGGATTGGAGGCGCCCTGCGCGGTTCATGCGGAGGGTGCGTGGCGGCAAGGACCGTTTCCGTTTTCGGCTCACACTCAATAACGATCCATCTTGTTCTGATGTCCGGAGAAAACAAGCCCATTCATCGAGACAGCCCATTGGTGGCTGCAATTCATCGTTGCCTATTGTTGCGTTCAGGTGCAGAACGCTGGTGCAGGTCACGCTGGATTTGATAGATTGATTACCTATACTGCCCGAAGTGCCACGCGACGTATGAGGTTGAAGAAGCAAAGCGCCTCGTCGAACAACCTCGTTCGCTTTTTTAAGGTGCCTTTCCCCAGCCACCCCTGCAAGCCGCGCAAACCCTCGCAGCGTTATGCGAAAAACCCTACTGGCCAAAGGTTCATTGCCATCCTTGATGCAAGGTACAGAGTCCATCATGCATTCCCGGTTAGCGAATGAGCGAGTACCACTATTACGAATTTCAGACTGTCGACCGCCGGCTGAGCGTGGAAGAAATGCAGGAGCTGGGTTCTTACTCGACGCGCGCCGTAATTACGCCGACCAGCTTTTCCAGCGAGTACTCCTTCGGCAGTTTCAAAGGCAACCCCAACGCCTGGATGGAAGAGTATTTCGACGGCTACGTGTACCTGGCCAACTGGGGAACCCATGAACTTCAGCTCGCACTGCAGGACCTGGCAGTTCAACACCTGTTGGACTTGCGGGATTTGGCGGTCCGTAAGGGCGAAGAAGCTGCCTTTTCCAGGCGTCTGGTTGCGCTTCGCGAGGCGCATTCGCGCAAACCGTCGTTTATCGGAAGGCTGCAAGACAAAGGACTTGGATCATGACGCGGCGAAGGGCTTCTGCCAAATCGGATGCTGCCGGCCTCCTGGAAAGGCTCAGCCCCGAAGAAGCAGTGGCCGTTCTGCATCAGTTGCTCAACAAACACCCAGAGCTGCGCTCAGAGGCTAAACAATTCGCCACCAAACTCGTGACTTCATGCTCCATCGAGGACATCGCGCAAGATGTTTACGACCGTATCGCAGGCATTGATCTGGATGATTTAAACGGACGAGCAGGCGCCCATTCCTGGGGCTATGTCGGACCGGACCAGGCCGCGCAGGACCTCATGGAAGAAGCTGTCGAGGACCTGGTGGAGGACATGAAGCGGAGGGCAGAATTGGGCCTTGTATCCGCAGCCGAAGTGGTCTGCGCCGGCATGGTTCAAGGCTTGTATCAGGTGCGAGACACCAAATCAGACGGCGCTCTGGGCTGGGCTCCGGATTTCCCGGGCGAGGAGGCGGATTACGTTGTGGGGGAGTTTCTTCGAGCCTGCCCTCATGCAGCGCGGAAGGCCGCGCAGAAAAGCTTGATGGAGAGCTTGGCGAAGCGGGCGCCGAAATGGGCGGGGGATTTGGAGCGCGCTGCTAAACGCGCCAGCAGAGAGTGAGGGGCAGCAGATGGGACCGAGTGATAGCGATTGCCCCTGGCCCTGGGCAATTCGGAATGGGCTTCTCTTCGGGTTCTCGAATGCTTTGCGCATGAGCAAGGCTCAATGGATCACGCCGACCGCATCTTTGACTTTACATTATCAATAGACATCCCTCTGATAGCGTCGTTCCGATTTCAACCGGTTCACGTATTCCATTGCTTGTTCAGCCGTGCATTCCTTGCTCGTTTGGATAATTTCGCGCAATGCCACATCCACGTCTTTCGCCATGCGGCTGGCGTCGCCGCAGACATAAAAATGCGCGCCCGCCTCCAGCCAGGCGAGCAACTCTTTTGCATGTTCGCGCATCCGGTGCTGAACGTAAACTTTTTCGGCTTGGTCGCGCGAGAAAGCAACATCGAGCCGATGGAGCGCGCCACCGCGTAACATTATTTCCAGCTCATCGCGATACAAGAAGTCCGTGGTAGCGCGCTGCTCGCCAAAAAAAAGCCAGTTACGGCCTGTCGCGCCAACGGCCTGCCGCTCTTGCAGGAACGCGCGGGATGGGGCGATGCCGGTGCCAGGGCCGACCATAATTATCGGCACGTCGCCGAGCGGCGGCAGGCGGAAATTTTCATTTTTGCGAACGAAGACCGGCACTGAAACGTTCGGCTGCACCCGCTCTGCGAGAAACGTCGAGCAAACGCCTTTCCGCTTTCGCGAGAGTGACTCGTAGCGCACAACATTTACCGTCAGATGCGCTTGGCCGGGATGCGCTTTCGGGCTGGAGGAAATTGAGTAGAGTCGCGGCTGAAGTTTTTTGAGCAGGCAAACAAATTCGACTGCTGAAAATCTCACCGCCGGATGCGCGAGCAGCAAATCAATGATTTCGCGGCCCCAAAGAAATTTCGTCAATTCGCCGTTCACGCCAGGCGTGGTCAGTTTTTTCAAAGGCTCGTCGCCGGAACGCTCGGCCATCGCTTGCAGAAATGGCTGCGAAATTTTGGCGATTTCGTAATGCCGCAGCAACGCCTCTCGCAAGGCGACCTGGACGCCGTCGCGTCCCGGCGCGGGTTGGTCGCCGGAAGCTCTCAGCGCCGCCAAAATGTCCTCGACCAACTCCGGGCAATTCGACGGAATCACGCCCAGCGCGTCGCAGACGTCATAGGTCAATTGCGAATCATCCAAGGCAATTTCAAAATGCCGTGTGGCTTTTTGCGAGCCAGGACCGTTAAG